>Ga0209536_100004307_pt1 | contig 22505 bp, 20 predicted proteins | sample DeeMarSeWOR28_12_FD_187461 | JGI IMG/M metagenome (GOLD analysis project Ga0209536, IMG submission 187461) | Marine sediment microbial communities from White Oak River estuary, North Carolina - WOR-2-8_12 (SPAdes) (version 2) | ecosystem: Environmental > Aquatic > Marine > Intertidal zone >... | reverse complement strand
AAATAGTATTGCATTTCCTTAATTCTTGACCATTTACTTATCATTCTTTCCATTCGGTGGCCATTCCGTCGGCTCAGTTCACTTGCATTGTTCTCTCAGAGTTTTCATTCAACCAGAGCGGGTAAGTAGATACCAACTTGCTTATGCAAAAGCCTTTGCAGAGCCACAGTATTCTACCGTCTTATTGGTTCTTAGAAATGATCCCGAGGTATGAATCCCATTGGATCAACCTGGTTAATACCCAGAAAAAGCTAGAATCCTGGAAGAATAAGAAAAGACGGAGAAGGATAGAATAGGCGGTGGGGGAGAATGAGGTCCATTTACTACTGGCTGGTATCGCCGGCGGCTTTGTCTGTAGGATCCTGGTGGCCATGCTGGTTGCCCCGGCCACTCCGGCCTACTATCGGCGCCGGGGTCCTGAAGATCTGGACTAATTCGTAGTTGCCGGCTATCAGAAGCCGTTTAGCAGCCCCCCAATAGCTGCCCGCAAAATCCTCCGTAGCCCTTTGGTGTACTTGCCGTCAGCGATTTCCCTCGGCAATCCCAACTGTTCCGGCAAAAGTGTGTAGCTCTTGCGCACGCCGTCGCCTTGGTCGGCGCATTTATTCCGGGAAAAGGGGCCAGAAGATCGGAAGGAAGATCATCGACACAATAAGCAGAATGATTGTTAGCAGCGCACCTACGCGTGCGTAATCGGTAAATTTGTATCCACCGGGTCCAAACACCAATACGTTGGCCTTATGGCCCACCGGGGAAAGAAAGCTGGTGGCGGCGCCAATCACGACCGCCATGGTAAATGTTTTGTAGTTGGCCCCGAGACCAAAGGCGGTGTCCAGGGCGATCGGCGTGATCAGCACGATGGCGGCTGCGTTGGACATTGGCTGGGTGATGATGGCGGCCAGCAGATAGATCCCAGCCAGGGCCGCTACGGGACCGTAGGGTCCAAATGCCCCTAGAACAAGGTCCGCCAGGAATCTCGCCGTACCTGTATCCTCCATGGCCAATCCCAACGGGAGCATTCCGGCCACCAGGAAAACCGTCCGCCAATCCACGCTTTCGTAAGCCTCCTCAATGGTAAGCGCTCCGGTCAGGATCATGATCATGGCGGCAATGACCATGGCCAGCGAGATCTCCATTCCGGCAAAAATCGCCAGCCCGATTGCCAGCAGCAGCGCCCCGACAGCGATGGGCGCTTTATGCAACCGAAACTGCTCCAACTCGACCGGCTCCAGCACCAGGAAATTATCCCCCTCTTGGAGTCCTGCTAGGCGGTGCTGCGGACCTTGCAGGAGCAGCGCGTCGCCGAATTGTAGCGGAATGTCGCGCAGCCGTTGGGTAATCACTTCCCCCGCGCGGGAGATGGCAAGCGCGGTGAAGCCGTAGCGATCGCGGAAACGCACCTCTTGAAGGCTGAGCCCGACGATGTGCGAGTTTGGCGCCAGGGTGGCCTCGATCACCTGAACGTCCCCTGGCTCAAGGAGGTCGATGTCGAGCTTGTGGTCCACCTCGATCGTTAGTCCTAGGGATTGGCTAGCAGCCATGAGATCGGAGGCAGAGCTCTCGACAACCAGAAGATCCTTGGATCGGATCTGTGTGTCCCGATGCAGGACTGGCTGGTCTCCATTTTCCCGCTGGATGGCGAGCACTGTTAGATCGTACTCCTTTCCCAAGCGCGATTCAAAAAGCGTCTTCCCATTAAGCGGGCTAACGGGCGAGACCCGTACTTCGGTGACGTAGTCGCGCAGTTGCTGGATGTCCTCCTTGCCATGGGCGCCCTCCCGTAGGGGAAGCAACCGCCTTCCAATCAAGACCATGTACAGGATTCCCGTGGTCAAGACCACCACGCCCATAGGTGTGAATTCGAAGAATCCAAAAGTCGGCAGGCCGCGTTCGGCCAGGATACCCGCGGCCAGAATGTTGGCAGGTGTGCCGATCAGGGTCATCTTGCCACCCAGCAAGGAAGCAAAGGCCAGAGGAATCAGCAGCTTCGAAACGGGCACTTTGGTCTGCCGTGAGATCCCCACCACGGCCGGCAACAGCATGGCCACCGCGCCCACGTTGTTCATGAAGGCCGAAATCAGGCCGACGGTCAGCATAATGATGGCGATGAGGCTTGTTTCGCGGTTTCCGGCTACCCTAAGGATGGCCCTGCCCATTGAGTCCGCTACTCCTGTCTTAAACAAGCCCCCCGAGACCATGTAAACCGCCCAGACGGTGATGACGGCCGAGTTGGAGAAACCGGAGAACAGCTCCTCCTGCGGAATCAATCCCAATACACCGACGGAGATCAAGACCAGCATAGCCACCACGTCCACCCGGAGCTTCTCCGTGGCGAAGAGGACCAGGGCAGCCAGGATGATGAGCAAGGTGAGGGCGATATCGAGCGTCATTGTTGATGGTACTTTCTTGTTCGCCTGTGATACACGGCTTCTCTAAGTCCGATCTCATCGGTCTCAAGGGTTATGAGATCCCCATCTTCTGAGTAGACGTTACTCCCAATGGCATAAACGGTGAAATCACCGACTGAAATCTTGCCCGCTTTGGCCACTTGCCCCACCATTTGAGCAAGTTCCACTTCGGATCGGCTGGGTATATCTGAATCTTTCACCTGCATGGACTTAACCTCGATTTTTTTACATGCTGCAGGATGGTGAGAGCCATTTAGTAAATTGTGGTCGCTCTGGTAGCAACATTGGTTTTCAGCACGGTAACTATAATCATTTTACTAGAATTAGGAATTAAACAAAAAGCATTTACTATACATGTTGCGAAACAATCCGTCGTGGCCGATCTTGGGACGATGCACCGCCTAGACCTAGCAGCGGAAATGGCACGATGGCAGGTGGTCAAGTGCCCTTGGCTGGACAGGAGGTAAATCATCTGGTAAATGAGATCGTTCGCCGTTTTTTGAAAGTCATGCGGGGAACGGGAAAAGGCGAAAGCCTGTGTTGAGCAAATCAGGCGATCTCATTGTTCTGACCGCCGTAGACCCGGAGGATCTATGATCTAAAATGAGCGATCAAACACCTCAAACAGGACGTATCGCCGTTGTCACCGGCTCCAATCGCGGCATCGGCTTTGAAGTATGCCGGCAACTGGCCCAGAGGGGCGTGCGAATCATCCTGACCAGCCGTGACGAAAACAAGGGGCAGTCGGCCGTCCGCCGGCTGGAGGCTGAAGGGCTGGAAGCCGATTACTACCCATTGGACGTGACCGACCCAGGGAGCATCCAGCGCCTGCGCGATTTCGTAGAACGGCAATACGGCCGGTTAGATATCCTGGTCAACAACGCCGCCGTCTACCTCGACGATCGTCACAGCCTCCTGGCCGTCGACTATGACCTGCTGCGGCTGACCATGGATACCAATGCCTACGGGCCATTGCTATTAACCCAGGCATTTGTACCCTTGATGAGGAAAAACGGTTACGGCCGGATCGTCAACGTCTCCAGCGGCATCGGCGAGCTTTCCGACCTGGGTAGTAGCTGGCCTGCCTATCGCCTATCCAAGATCTTGCTGAACATCCAGACCCGCATCATCGCCAGGGAGCTGCGTGGCAGCAACATTCTGATCAATGCCATGTGCCCGGGCTGGGTGCGGACCGATATGGGCGGACCAGGCGCGCCCCTCTCCATCGAAGAGGGGGCCGATACCATCGTCTGGCTGGCCTTGTTACCAGATGGTGGCCCCCAGGGCGGCTATTTCCGGGACCGCCGGCCCATCGATTGGTGATCACCGTCAGAAAAGCAAGGCGACCGCTTGGTCACCCTGCATTTCCTTGTTTGTAGGACCCTACAGATTGTAGGGCCTGAGACGATACCTTGTACCCTATCGCTAGCTCAGTTGTCGTTCAATTCGACAAGACCCCATTTACGGCGTTTCCGATCCATAAATGCCATTGGTGAAGAACTTCCGGTCGGCTGGGTGCACAATGGCCAGGGGATCTACATCTCCGGACGTGCCACCAGCCGCGTACCCATTGGTGAAGAATTTCCGGTCGGCTGGATCTACGTTTGCCAGGGGGTTAACCACGTTGGACTCACCGCTGCCTGTCGCGTATTCATTGGTATAGAACTTGCGGTCGGCCGGGTGCACGTTGGCCCATGGATTGATATGTCCGTTCGTCATGAGCAGGGCCATGTGGCCGGCATCGAAAAACTTTCTATCAGCTGGGTGTACGGCCGCAGAGCCGGGCGCTTCAACAAATAAGCCAACGTTTTTTGGCGGGCTGATCGTCGGCAGATTCTGGATAACCAGCCAACTGACCAAAATGGCCACGGCGATCAAGCTCAAGCCGATCAAGTAGGACAAAACGTTCTTCTGTGACAAAGTGTACCTAATCATGTCTACTCTCCTATCCTGAAGTATGGTGGGCCTTCGCCCTAAACGAATAAAGGAGGCTTTGCTTTCGGTTCAATGTTTTCAAACCGTCGGTCGTGCCGCTTGACACTCACGCTATCATGGCTGGCGTCGGTGCGGAAGGGGGGAAAAGGGAGGGATCCCAAAGAGGGGGAGGGAAAGGGGAGGGAATTCCCCTAGCCAGGCCAGTCGTCGTATATAATAAAGAGTAACTTTTACAGACCTGAGACGACAATGGAAAACCTGACCGGCCAATCCTTAAAAGGCTACGAATTGCTAGACCGCATCGGCAGTGGGGGTTTTGGCGTCGTTTATCGAGCCTATCAATCAACCATTGGCCGCGAAGTGGCAGTTAAGATCATCCTGCCCCGGTTCGCCAACCATCCCGATTTCATCCGCCGTTTCGAGGCGGAAGCTCAGCTCATCGCCCGATTAGAACACCTCCATATCGTTCCCTTATATGATTACTGGCGCGATCCCGACGGGACATACCTGGTGATGCGCTGGCTGCGCGGCGGCAGCCTGAAAGATGCTCTGAGTGAGGAGCCCTTCGATTTGGAGCCTGCGGCCATGCTCTTGTACCAGATAGCCTCTGGTCTATCAGTCGCTCACAGCCATGGGGTTGTGCATCGTGACTTGAAGCCGTCGAACATCTTGCTGGATGAGGAGAGGAATGCTTACCTGGCCGATTTTGGCATCGCCATGGATCTACATCAGGCGGCGGATAAGTCCTCCCAAAAGGAGGCTATTGTCGGCTCGCTCAATTATTTATCGCCCGAGCAAGCCCGAAGCGAGCCGGTGACTGCCAGGTCAGATATCTACAGTTTGGGGATAACGCTGTACGAAATGTTGACCGGCGAGAATCCCTTTCACGAGCTCAATACGGTCGAGCGCCTCTACAGACATATCAACGATCCCTTGCCCTGCATTGAAAGGTTCGATTCCAGCATAGGCGATGAGGTAAACGGTGTGATCCAACGAGCCACGGCCAAGAATCCCAAGCACCGGTATGCGGATGCGCTGGAGATGGCGGCCGCCTTCCGGTCTGCCGCCCGGCTCGAACGAGACAGGGATGGCCTGGAGCTGGCTGAGTTATTAACCTTGCGGGAACAAGATGTTCTGCATCTCATCGTCGAGGGACAAACCAACCAGCAGATCGCCCAGAACCTATATATCGAACATTCCACGGTGAAGTGGTATATCCGCCAGATCTATCGCAAGCTCGGGGTTCGTAGCCGCCGGCAGGCTATCGTCCGCGCCCGGGAGATGAAGCTGCTGATGCCGGATGCTGAAGTTGATAGCGCGGTCGATGAGACAACGACCACTATCAGTTTTGCCTTACCCGCGCCGGTGAATCCGTACAAGGGGTTGCGGGCCTTTGAAGCGGCCGACAGGCGAGAGTATTTCGGCCGGGAAGGATTGGTGAAGGCTCTTTTAGACAGATTAACCCTTCCGGCCACCACCAGTCCAAGAGATGTTCAACCGGGAGAAGGACGCTTTCTAGCCATTGTCGGCCCAAGCGGGTGCGGCAAATCCAGCCTGGTCAAGGCCGGGCTTGTCCCTGCCCTCTGGCAAGGTGGCCTGCCAGGGTCCGAGCGCTGGTTTGTGGTGGAGATGGTGCCTGGCGCCCGGCTGGTGGATGAGCTGGAAGTCGCCCTGATTCGCGTGGCGGCGAATCAAGCCGACAATGTCCGCGCTCAATTAGAACGAGACAAGGATGGCTTATTGCGGGCCTCAGAGCTGATCTTACCTAAAGATGGTAGCGAACTAATCCTGGTGATCGACCAGTTTGAGGAAATTTTCACACTGGTTCAGGATGAAGCCGACCGGGCTTTTTTCCTGAATCTCTTGACCGCAGCCGTTACCGATCCTCGCAGCCGGGTACGGATCATCTTGACGTTACGGGCTGACTTCTATGACCGACCATTGAACTATCCTGAGTTCGGCCGGTTGATCCAAAACCACATGGAAACGGTGATGCCGTTATCGGCACAAGAATTAGAGCAAGCCATTGCCCGGCCTGCTGAGCAAGTCGGTGTCACTTACGAGCCCGGGTTGGTATCGACCATCATTGACGACACCCTCTACCAACCTGGGGCCCTGCCTTTGCTGCAATATGCCCTGACCGAGTTGTTCGAGCAGCGCGACGGCCGGATCCTGACCCACCAGGCTTATCAAGGGATAGGTGGAGTCGCAGGTGCCCTGGCCAGCCGGGCTGAAGAATCGTACCTGGAACAAGATGGGAATGGGCAGGAGGCGACCCGGCAGATGTTTATGCGGCTCGTCTCAGTTGATCAGCAGGGCGAAACCTTGCCGGATACCCGGCGCCGGGTGCCTGCTTCTGAACTGCTGTCGCTAACGGATAACGAAGAATTGATGGATGAGCTCATCGATATCTACGCCGCCTATCGCTTGCTCACCCTGGATAACGACCCGGGCAGCCGCCAGCCAATAGTAGAAGTTGCCCACGAGGCGTTGTTAAGAGAGTGGGAGCGTCTGCGTCTATGGTTGGAAGATAGCCGTGATGACCTTTACCAACACCGGCGCTTACAGACCCTGACCGAAGAGTGGTTAGCCAACGACCGTGATCCCGGCTTGCTATTACGCGAAACGAGGCTGGATCAGTTTACTGCTTGGGCAACCAACACCGACCTGGTCCTAACCGGTGACGAAAGCGCCTTCCTAAAAGCCAGTCTTGATGCCCGCCAAGACCGCCGTGCAGAAGAAGAAGCGCGCCGCCTGCGGGAGTTGGAAACGGTCCAAAAGTTGGCTGAAACAGAGCGCAGAAGGGCCGAGGAACAAGCCATGACCAATGTGCGCTTACGCCGACGGGCCCTCTTCCTGGTTGGAGCCTTGGTTGTTGCCGCCATCCTTGCCGTAACCGCTATCTGGTTCGGCCGTCAAGCGCAACAAGAGGCACGCCTGGCTACCTTTCGCGAATTAACGGCTGCCGCCTTGAATAATCTTACCATTGACCCAGAGCGGAGCATCCTGCTAGCTTCAATAGCGGCCGATCTCGCCCCCAATATTAACCAGGTAGCGGTAACAGAAGCCGAAAACGTGTTGCACCAGATTATCCCCGCCTCGCGCCTGTTGTTTACATTGCAGGGACACGAGGATGCGGTTCGTAGCGTTGTTCTCCACCCAGATGGCAGGCGCCTGTTTACTGCTGGCCTGGATGGTACAGTACAGATGTGGGATGCAGAAACAGGCGCAACGTTACAGACCCTGGTGCAGGGACAGTCACCTATTAATCATCTAGCGCTTAGCCCCGATGGGCAGTGGCTGGCGTCGGCCCACGTTGATGGTACGGCCACTATCTGGAACGCTGACACAGGCGCGAAACGACAAGCTTTGTCCGGGGATGCCAAGTCGTTACTTACGGTTGCCTTCGATCCGAACAGCACGCGCCTGGCGACCGCCGGCTGGAACGCTGCGATAAAAATCTGGGACATCACCACCGGTGCACAACTACATCAGCTCAACGCAGCTCACACTGTCAATAGTGTTTCTTTCAGTCCTGATAGGGACCTTCTAGCCTCGGCCAGTGACCGAGGAATTGTGCAGCTTTGGGATGCCGACACAGGTGAGGAACGTTCGCTGATAGAGGCCAACAATCCGCTGGACACGGTTAATGTGGCCATCTTTAGTCCTGACGGTTCCCGATTATTCACTTCCAGCTCTGATGGTACAGCCAGTATGTGGGATGTCCAGGCCCTGTTAGACACAGGCGTTTCGACGGCGCACGATGACAGCACGACCGATGGAGTAAGTTTGCTCACCCTGTATGGGCATGAAGAACCGGTTTTGAATATTGTCTACAGCCCCAACGAGACCTACCTGGCAACGGCCAGTTTTGATGGCACGGCCAAGCTGTGGGAGGCGAGCACCGGCCGACATTTAATGACCCTCGCCGGGCATACTGGCGTTGTCGATGGCCTGGCCTTTTGCCCTGATGAGAGCTGCCTGGTCACCACCAGTTGGGATGGCACGGTCAGGGTTTGGGACTTGAGGCCCAGTCGAGAGTTGCTCACCATTCCTGCGCATCAGGGTCAAGTGCATGGCCTGGCCTTTAGCCCGGACGGCAACTATCTGGCCACGTCCGGAACGGATGGTCTGGCCAGGGTGTGGCGACTTGAGCAGTCTGCGAACGAGGTTAAGGCCGTTCCCCTCTTAACCGTTGGTGCCGGTACGGACCCCATTTGGGCTGTGGCCTTCAACTCCCACGGAGCGCAGTTACTGACTGCCGGTGCAGACCGAATTGCTACGATCTGGTCCTTAGACGATGACAAGATGGCTGCCACAGCCCAATTCCCCCTGGTCGGCCATGTCCCAGGCACGGCAACTTTTGTCCGGGGAATAAAAAGCGTCGCCACAAGCCCAGATGGCCAGCGCATTGTTACCGCTGGCACGGATAATACAGCTCGGATCTGGAACGCGAAAACGGGCACGGAGCTGTTGGTCGTAGACGATCACGAGCCGGTTATCACCGAGTCCGGCATCGCTGGCGTCACGGATGTAGCCTATAGTCCAGATGGCGGCTTGTTGGCCACGTCCGGATCGGATGGCGTGGTCAAGATCCGCAATGCCGAAACTGGACAGGCGCTGGCCACTTTTACCGGGCATGTGGGCGATGTGAACAGCGTCGCCTTCAGCCCAGATGGGAAACGCCTGGCAACAGGGGGCATCGATTCCACTGCCAAGGTGTGGGATGTCGAGAGAGGAGAACTTTTACTAGATCTCTCAGGGCACAATGGGCCGGTGACGGACGTCGCCTTTCACCCGGACGGTACCCTTCTGGCGACGTCAGGATTCGACACCATAGCCAAAATATGGGACATAGAAGCCGGATCCCCTACATATGGCGAAACGCTCTTCAACTTAAGCGGGCACACGAACGCCCTTATGGCGGGCATCTTCAGCCCAGATGGCACCCGGTTGGCGACGGCTAGTTGGGACGGAACCGTTCGTTTGTACGTGCTGCCTTTAGAAGAATTGATAACACTGGCAGAATCTCGAGTAACACGGCCGTTAACCCCAGCCGAATGCCGCCAATTCCTGCACCTGAATGAATGCCCGAATGAGTAGAGAGCTCGAAGGGGACAACAGTCCCCGTGTCGTCACATTCCTACCCTTCAAGTAGACCTAATCTTGTCAATCCTGTAAATCTTATCCATTTTTTCCCACCAAGTGAGCCCGTACATAAGCCCGCGCCCGTTCCGCGCCGGCCAAAAGCTGTGGCCTGAGCGCTTCGTACAACCCTTTGGGTATCGTCCCATAACGCGGGGCAACCTCGCTATAGGTATCCAGAAAAGCCTGGCCATCAAACGGAATCTCGGCCGGATCGATGTCAGCCACAGCCCGTCCTGTCTTCTCTTTCGCCCGGCAAAGCAGGTAAGCTACCTGGGTTTCGCTGACTGTCCCAACGCAGTCGGCCGGTTTGAACACCTCCAATCCCAACATTTTGCGTAGATAGGTCCGATTTCTCGGCCGGTCGAACAGGCTTTGTTCGATCGCCTGCTCCGCCACCCCATCATCCAGATAAGCCACCAGGTGCATCCAGACGTAGAGACATTTGGGGCAACGGCCGCACCACGGCTTTTGTTGGGCGCAGGAATGGGTGGCTGGCACGGCTTCGATGTTCTCCGGCAGTAGATTGAAGACAACTAGATCATAAACGGGCCGTAACAAGTGAAAGAAGTTGAGATCCCTCACCAGTTCCGATTGAATGTAATCATCCAGCAGCTTTTCGACCGTCGTGCTCATCCCCCATAAATAATTGATGGCCTCGCCCGTTCTCTCCCAGACCAGGTTATGTTCGTCGGTGTTACTGGTGATCCCCAGCACCACCAGCGGGTGATTGTGCTGTAAGGCGATGGGCAGCGTCGTCCAGTAAGAGCTGACTGTTTCGGCCGATAGCATGTGCGAGACGCCATATTCTGGGTAAAGCCGGGCAGCCGGTGAATCGACGGCGTTATCGTACACCCAGCCTCGATGGCGAGCGCCGGCCTGGGTGTAGTCCAACATACCGTCGATGAGGTCGTGCTGCCGCTGCGCCTGCCCATAGATGTTGTGCGAGTAAACCATCGCATCGCAGGGGATTCCGGCACCTTCCAGCAAGATAGATGTGGCCAGGCTGTCCTTGCCGCCCCCGCACATCATCAGTAGTTTTTCCAGCTGGCCGGCCGTGTCCAGGGTAACAGGAGGGGGCGGCTTTGTCGTTCATTCAGGTTTCAAAATGCGTGGGCCGCTATAATCAGCCAGGTCATTGTCGTAGCGCCAGACGCCCCAGACGTTATAGAAGATGTCGTTCCACAACCGGCCGAATTTTTCGGTGTACAGATCCTGGTACGGCCCCAGGTCTAGCAGCGCCGGTTTCAGGCTGGCCGCCTTGTTGGCCTCGAAGGCCAACAGGTGGAAATAGATGCTGCGCATAAACGGCCGGCCGAATTGTTCTTCCAGCTCATAAAAATCCACGGTGTCGTTTCTGAAATTCTCAATGGCAAAAGAGAGTTGAATGTGCGCCAGATACGAGAATTAGCTAAACGTTTTCATGTCTCGCCGGCCGTTTTTATCTAGAAGCTTTGATAAGAGATGATGCCTTTTTGCTTCAAAAGGTGCTGTTAGTTGTTAGCACCATAGGCATTTAAGCAAGCTTAAACATTCTTACCCCAACCCCGCCTGAAAATCCCAATTTTCACGATTTTACGCCTTCATCATTTTCTTAATCTAATGTGATATGCTCTCGTTCTAGGTGTAGAAAAGCCCTGTAATTTGCTTAAGAGTCAGGAGATTTTTGCCGATGATTCAAGGTGGACATTCTGAAATGCCAGGCTCTGTGCCTCCAGTGTTGTTGGCAGAAGGCCTGCGAAAATCCTATGGTAGCAGAGAGGCGTTGAGGGGATTGTCGTTCTCCTTGCGGGCCGGCCGGATCCTGGGTTTCCTGGGACCTAACGGGGCGGGGAAAACGACAGCCATCCGCATCCTGACCACGATTCTAGAGCCTTCCGCAGGTAGCTTTCTCATAGACGGTATCAGTTCCGATTATCCTGAGCGTATTCGCCGCCAGATCGGTGTACTGCCGGAGAGCCTGGGCTTTCCCCGGCAGATCAGCGGCATTGAGTACCTGAATTTCTTTGGCCAGCTCTACGGGCGCACGGCGACAGAGGCGAGAGAAACCGGCCGGGCGCTGCTGGAAGGGGTGGGGTTGCAACAGCGGGGAAACTCCCTGATCAAAACCTACAGCCGGGGGATGCGGCAACGGTTGGGCATCGCCCGCGCACTGGTCAACGACCCGGTGGTTGTCTTTCTGGACGAACCGACGCTGGGCTTAGATCCCCGCGGACAACAGGAGTTGCTGGCCATGGTGCAGCGGATTGCCCGCGAGCGAGACGTCGGCGTCATTTTGTGTAGCCACCTATTGGCAGAAGTGGAAGGCGTTTGCGACGACGTCGTCATCCTCAGCGCGGGGCAAGTTGTGGCCCAGGGAACGGTCGCCGACGTCATCGGGCAAACTCAGCGCCGCGCCGCCCGGCGCAACGTCATCCGTGTCCAGGTGCCGGTTCCGGCGATGGCAGAATCCCGGCAACTCCTGGAAGCGCTGCAACCGGTCAGCGCTGTTATCCCGGCCGGGGAGTCGACGGGCTGGCTACGGGTGGAGCTGGCGGACTCGCCCGACGGCAATGTAGCGGAGGGCATGCCGAAGGTAAAAAACAAAATACTCGAGGCCCTGATCCGCGCTGACATTCCTATCCAGGGTTTTGAGGTTGGTGGCGGCCGGTTGCAGGAAGTCTTCTTACAACTTACAGAGGAGGGAAATGAATGAGCAACAGAAAGAACGCAGGTGAAGACAAAGATGACGAGTCCTCGGGGACAGGACGGCCCCCCTGGTGGCTGATGTTCTGGCGGGAGCTCACTGACCTCTGGTTCTGGGGTCGAGCGCTTTATCTCATCATTCTGTACAGTGTCCTGCTGGGCATCATGGCCTTTGTGCTGGCTGCCAATAGCGAACTGGACCTGATTCCGCCGAAGGAAATGGTTTTCCTGACGCTCCAGGTGGCTATGGCTGTTGGCCTGTTCATCGGCCTGATCATCGGCGCAGATAGCATCAGCGGCGAGCGGGAACGCGCCACCCTCGAAGGGTTACTGTTAGCGCCGGCAAGTCGCAGACAGATTGTGGCCGGTAAATATCTGGCCGCAATCAGTCCCTGGCCGGTGGCTCTTCTCGTGGCTGTCCCTTTCCTATTTGTGCTCTCCCAGGGCGATCCCGTTTTTTGGCAGGCCCTGTTCTGGGGTGGGTTGTTGGGCAGCATCCTGGCTCCTGCTTTCACCGCCTTTGGCATGTTGGTCAGTGTCTGGTCCAACTCAAATAAGACCAGCCTGTTCGTGAGCCTGACCGTTTACATCCTTTTCCTGCTGCCGACGCAATTTCCCGGAACTGCCCAGGCCGGCACGATGGGTCAACTGCTAAAGAAAGTGAACCCACTTGAGGCAACCAACCAGTTTCTGGAGAAAATTCTGGTAAATAATCGCACATTGGAGGAGATGCGCTCCTGGTTGATCGCTCCAGTGCTGTTTGCCGTCCTCGTCCTGGGTTTGCTTTTCTGGTATGCTGCGCCCCGCCTGCGCCTTGATGCGACCGCCGGGCGGACATTCCGGTTGAATTGGGGACGTGCTGCCGTTTTGCTATTGGTGGTGGGTCTCCTAGTGACCTCTCCGGCACTGGCGCAGTCGTCAAATCCCGCATTTCAGATAGATATCGACGAGGATTACCGATTGTTGCTGACGGGGGACGAGCTTGAGTTCAATACGCTGGTGACTTATACGGGCACGGAGGAGGGGGCACCCCCGTTGATCGTAGCCATGAACATCATCAATCTAGAGGGAGATGGCGATCCGGTTGATCCTGAAGATTGGTCACCGGAACGGACACAATACATTGACTCCCTGGCCAAAGGCGAGTCCGTCGATCTGACCTGGGTCGTCAATCCTATTCTGGAAGGAGACTACATGGTATACATGGTAGTCATTCCTGAACCGGATGGGTCTGACGCCACCAGCCAGCCTGTCGCCAGTTCAGGCATCCACCTGACTGTGGAGCAATCCACAGGCATTAATCCCGGTGGCGTGCTGCCGATTGCCATCGGCATCCCGCTCTTATTAGTGCTGGTGGTCGCGGTTCTTTTCTGGCTGCGCCGGCGCAGATTCGGCGCGGACGATGCTTAACGATCGTTCAAAAAATTGAGGCCGTGAGAGGGCTGATCGTCAATTGCATGAGCCCGGCCGGGTTTGAGTACCTCGCCGTTGTTCACAACACAGTCCGCCAAGGCATGCCCGGAGATGATCCAGGGTGGTGTCCTGGTTTTTGCCTTCAGTTAGCGTTATGCTCGGAAATGGGTGAAGGAATATGGAACAGAAGACCCCTGATCGCTTCCGCGAAGAGCAGCGCTTTCGTCAGCCGTGGATTTGGTTGCTGATAGGTTTTGTCGCCGCCCTGCAATGGTGGGGGTTGTTCCAACAGATCTTGCTGGGGCAGCCATGGGGAAGTAGGCCGGCGCCGGATTGGTTAGTAGTACTATTCTGGCTGCTGTTTGGCATCGGCCTGCCGCTCCTTTTTCTGTACCTGAAGCTCGTCGTCACGGTAACGAACGAATCCATCGACATCCACTTCCGGCCCCTCACCAGGCGCACGATCCCGATCGACGAAGTCACTCATGTCGAAGCACGCACCTATTCGCCCATTTGGGAGTATGGCGGCTGGGGAATACGCGGCTTTAGCAGCAACAGGGCCTACAACGTTAGTGGCAATCGCGGGGTGGAGCTGGTTCTGAAAGACGGCCGGAAGGTGATGATTGGCTCACAACAGGCCGATAACCTAGCCCGAGCCATCGCCGCTGCTCAGTAATGAGTTGGTGTTCTTCCCCTTGACAAAAAACAAACATGGAACCAAAATGGTATCATAACGCAACTGCTATAAGGAGCAGCTATGTATTCGATAACCGTTAAGAATATTCCCGAAGATATCTATGAAAGTCTGAAACAGTCAGCAAAAGCAAACCGGCGCAGTATCAACAGCGAAATCATTTTTATCATCGAAGAAGCGGTCAAAAGCAAAAAAACCGCCCCCGAAGAATTTTTAGTGCGAGCACGTCTAATTAGGGAGAAAACTGCCAATTACACGATTACGGATGATAAATTCACGCAAGCGAAACAAGCTGGCCGGCCATGATTGTTGTCGACACGAATATTATTGGTTATCTATTCCTATCCAGCGACAAATCAACCCTGAGTGAGCAGGCGTTGTTAAGAGATTCAACTTGGGCGGCGCCCCGGCTATGGCGTAGTGAAATGAGGAACGTTCTGGCTTTTTACATCCGTAAGGGCCTTCTTTCTTTAACAGATGCCCAACAGATCATGACAGAGGCAACCAGTCTGATGCAGGGTCAAGAATATGAAGTTACTTCAAATCAAGTATTGGAGCTTGTCGACGTCAGTAACTGCTCTGCCTATGATTGTGAATTCGTAGCCTTGGCCAGGGATTTGAAAGCATCGTTGGTTACTGTCGATCGACAGATTCTGAAGGATTTTCCAGACACTGCGCTTTCTTTAGATGCCTTCGTCGGGGTCGAGTGATGGAATGAAACGGGCGATAAAGACTCTCATGATGGCATAAAAGTCCACGAAAAATTCAAACCATCTTCATGCCATCTTCACATTTGCTTGTTATTATCAACCCATATTATCATCTTGCGCAGTCGACGATATCGCATGTAATAAGATGAAAAAGAGGATTGAGTGAGCAAATCAATTCTGGTTGTCGATGATGAAGCACGGCTGGTCAACCTGGTACGCGGCTACTTAGAACAGGAGGGATACACGGTTTTTTCGGCCACCAACGGCCGCGAGGCGCTTTTTGTGGCCCGCGAAGAACGGCCGGACCTCATCGTCTTGGACTTGATGATGCCTGAAATGGACGGGTGGGAGTTTTTGCGTCTGCACCGCCAGGAATATACCACGCCCATTATCATGCTCACTGCTCGTATCGACGATATCGACAAAGTGGCTGGGCTAGAAATGGGTGCCGATGACTATATCACCAAACCATTTAGCCCGCGGGAGTTGGTGGCCCGGGTGCGAGCTGTATTGCGGCGAACGGAACCGGCGGTCGAAAAATCCGTCATATTGCGAGCTGGAGATTTAGAACTGGATCAAACGGCCCGGAGCTTGATGATTAAAGAAAACTATGTCGAATTGACCCGCATGGAGTTTGACTTGTTGCAAACCTTAATGAGCAATCCAGGCCGGGCTTTCAACCGATTGGAACTGCTGGAGCGCACGCAAGGCTACGCTTATGATGGTTACGAGCGCACCGTGGATGTACATATAAAAAATCTGCGGAAGAAAATCGAGCCCGATCCATCTAAACCGCTCTATGTATTAACTTCATTCGGCGTAGGCTATCGCTTTAACCCGGAACTCTAAGACACGCATGCCTGCCCTGGGCGAAATTAGACACGCTTTGTGGTTCAAGCTTACCGCAGCCTTTCTGCTGGTGGCTGCCGCTGGCGTCATTATCGTCGCCATATTAGCAAATAGGGCTACAACCGTTGGATTTCGCCATTACCTCAACCAGAACGTGTCCAACCAGTGGGCTGACTTACAGTTACAACTGGCCCTTTATTATGACCGGCAGGGGAATTGGGAAGGGGTCGAATCACTCCTGGTTGCTGCCGGGCCGGGCCGAGGTCAAGGAGGGGGCAGCCTGGTTTTATTGGCTAGCGATGGTCAGGTTGTTGCTTTGGCCGGGGGCAGACGTAACTATCCGACGAGTGCTGCTGAAGCGGATGTTAACCTGCCTATTTTAGTTGACGGTCAACAAGCAGGCACATTACTAGTGAAACAACCAGGCGGTGGAGGTGGAAGTGGCGGTGCCGGCGAACAGTTTCTGGTACAGGTGAACAACGCCATCTGGTGGGGTGGTCTGGCAGCCGTGTTACTAGCTTTGTTCCTGGGTGTGTTTCTGGCGCGGCGCCTTACCCAGCCTCTCCGCCAGTTGACCGAAGCGACGCGCAAGATGGCCAGAGGGGAACTTGGGCAGCAGGTGAGTACCATTGAACGCGGGGAGATAGGTGAACTGTCAACCAGTTTTAACCAGATGTCGGTTGCCCTGGCGGCCTCCGAACAACAGCGCCAGCAAATGTTAGCCGATGTCGCCCACGAGCTACGTACCCCACTGAGCATTACCCAGGGCCACATCGAGGCGATGTTGGATGGCGTTTTCGAGATGACGCCCGAAAACCTGGCTCTCGTCCACGAAGAAACACTGTTGCTTGGCCGTCTGGTGGATGATTTGAGGACGCTCTCGCTGGCCGAGGCGGGGCAGTTATCCCTGGATCGCGTGACTGTTAACCTGTCCGACTTAATGGTTCAATCTGTATCCGCTTTCGAACCATTGGCTGAAGCTGAGGGTGTAGAACTAACGGCCGAGGTGCCGGCGGAGGCCGTGATGATCACGGCTGATCCTAGTCGTATCAGGCAAGTGCTGGGTAATCTACTTTCCAACGCCTTACGTCATGTTAGCGCCGGGGAGAATGGCCCACCACAGGTGACTTTGTCCCTGTTTAACCGGGGGGATGTCGCCCAGTTGCGCGTCAGCGACAATGGGCCGGGCTTGTCGCCAGAAGCCCAACAACACATCTTTGATCGCTTCTGGCGCGCTGATCGGGCTCGCAGCCGAGACCAAGGCGGTTCTGGCCTGGGATTGGCGATTTGCCGGGCGATCGTGGATGCGCACGACGGCCGGATCTGGGTGAAAAGCACGGCCGGCCAGGGAGCTACATTCATCATCGAATTGCCAGCAGTAAAGGAGAATGAGACCAGGGCAAAGGGGGCTAAGGCACCAAGAGGCAATTAACTATGCAATATCGAATATAACGTCAAATACTGCATAGGGAGAGATTTCTTCATGAAAAGTATTGTATTCTTTGTACTACTGATAGGGTCGGTTTTATCGTTGGCCGCTTGCAGTTCAGCAGGGTCTGATAACGTTGAGGCGACCACTACCCAAACAGCGACAAATAACGAACCAAGCAACGGCATGATGGGCATGGGTGGCAGCATGATGGCCCGCCATCACGCCTCTATTCCTAACGAATACGCCGGATTAACCAATCCTATGCCTGCAGATGATGCTTCGATTGAGCGCGGTGGCGAGATTTATGTCACAAATTGCGCCAGCTGCCACGGCGACGGCGGCATGGGCGACGGTCCGGCCGCTGCTGGGCTTGATCCTGCACCGGCCCCCATTGCCCACACCAGCCAGATGCTGGGCGACGATTATTTATATTGGCGCGTCAGCGAAGGCGGCGCAATGGAGCCGTTTAACTCCACCATGATCGCCTGGAAAACTGTCTTGGATGAAGATGACCGCTGGGATGTGATCAACTACGTACAGGCTTTGGGCAGCGGTCAGGTTATGCCCCAGCAAGGTATGGGCGGCGCAGCCTATGACCCAGATGCTGAAGAAGAAAGACAGGCAGAAATGTTAGCTGAGGCGGTGGCGCAGGAGGTGATTACAGAAGAAGAAGCGGTCGTTTTTGCTGCAACACATGGACTGGTAGACGGGCAAATGATCCGGAATCGCGAAGGTGCGAGCGGGAATATGGACTACAGGATGGCAGATGCCTTGGCTGAATTGGTCGTGGCCGGCAAACTGACCCAGGCCCAAGCCGACACCTTTGCTTCTGTCCATGATCGCCTGGCCAAAGCGGGATTGATGCAGTAATTTCCAAATACATTTTGTATGTACTTGAGTTACCTTAATACTCCCTTCCTCTAAAAAGCCACCCCACCAATAACCAAAAACACATCACAATTACATACCTGCTTCATACAGACTACATAACTCCCGGCTAAGATAGAGGCAAGTTATCGTTCGGGTAGGAACTGGACGATGTGAATAAATTAACCAAATTGCAGGCGCTTTCCTAATGGCATAACTTGAACAATTCAGCCATCAAGCGCCTGGTACCTAAATCGGAGGTAACACGATGAACAAGTTTTTGAAAATTACTGGTATCGTCGCCGTATTGGTGGCCGCACTAGCCCTGGTAGTGGTTGTGACGGGCGCTTTTGCCCAGGGTCCATCTGTGCCTGACCCCACGAACGGAGCTGGTCAGATGCGCCAGGGGAATGGCGCCGGCGCAGGCTTGGGCGTCAGGGCTGTGGACGAAGCTGACATGCATGCGGCTATCGCCGAGGCCTTGGGCATGACCGTGGTAGATTTCGAGGCCGCCCTGGCCGAAGGCAAAACCCCTTTCATCCTGGCCTCGGAGCTGGGTATCGATTTTGCCGATATCCGGGCTGCAATGGCTAGCCTGCACGCCGAGGCATTAGAACAGGCCGTGGCCGAGGGCCTTATCACCCAGGAAAGGGCGAGTTGGATGCTCGGCCGCCAGGCAGGACAAGGCAACCGAGTAGATCGTTCGATCCCAGGCACGGGCAACATGGCCCGCGGCGCGGGTAATATGGCCCGGGGTTCAGCCAATCAAGGTGGCTTCGGTGGTGTCTGTCCCTACCAAACACCCTAATTTCAATCTTCTGATATTTCGATTTACAGAGAAGACCCCACGCGCCAAAGCCCAGCTCTGCTGGGCCGCGCACCACAATGATGAAAACATACCTACTGTAAAATCAAGTGGTTTTCCATCATGTAAATCCTGTTAATCTTGTCTATTCTTGAAGGAGCGCCGCTAATCACGGCGCTCCTTGTGCGGCCGCCCACACCAGGCACTTCCCCTTCACAAATACTCTATTCCCCTTTCACATCCTCTTCACAACTGCTTGTTATATTAGTCTTATTTCCAGATAGGATATCGGCCGGAGCCTGATAGCAAGGACCAGCTTTGGCAGAAATACAAAAAGCTACTCATGGAGGTAAACATGTTGCAAATGAAGAGTACAAAAATAACCAGCCTGCTGATACTTGTCGGATTGATGATCTTGCCGGTTTTTCTGGCGGCTTGCGAGACCAATCCCGACCCGGCCGCAGTTCCCTTCGGTTTGAGGACGTCGGCCACAGACGATCTGGTGGGAGATGGCATCGATGATGCGAGCGAAGTAACCGGGTCGACTACTGGCGATCTCGTAGACGCCCCAGTGGAAGAAGACACGGAAACGGCAACCGGCGTTGTGGCACCCCGGGTAAATAATTATGGCGGGCAATCCCGGATTGCAGACAGGTCCGAACACATCTTTGACCCAAACACTGCGGCCGCGCTAAGCACAGTTGAGATGGAAGGCTTGACTTACATGCGCGAAGAAGAAAAGCTGGCCCGCGACGTCTATCTGGCTCTCTACGACCAATGGGGAGTACCTGTATTCCAAAACATCGCCGGCAGCGAGCAAGCCCACATGGATTCGGTTTTGATGCTGCTGGACCAGTATGGTCTGGCCGATCCGGCCGCTGGCAAAGACGCGGGCGAATTCACCAATCCCCATTTCCAATCGCTGTACGAGCAACTGGTGGGGCAAGGTAGCTTGACCCTGAGCGAAGCCCTCAAAGTGGGTGCAACCATCGAGGAATTGGACATCGTCGATTTAGAACAGCGTTTAGCTCAAACCGGCAATGAATACATCATTCGGGTTTACACCAACCTGTTGGCTGGTTCTGAAAACCACCTGCGTGCCTTCGTCTCCAACCTGCAACGCCAGACCGGCGAGGTATTCCAACCTGCTTATCTCGACCAGGATGCATACCAGGCCATCATCGGCGGCGCTGCGGGGCAAGGAGGTGGTAATGGTCGTTATGGTGGCGGAAATGGCCGGGGTGGCAATGCTGGTAATGGCAACGCTGGTAATGGCAACGCTGGTAATGGCAACGGCCGCCGGAATGGTCAGGGTCGCAATAATACGTAATGGATAACTGGGTTCGAAGGTATCGGCGGGATTAATTATCAAATGTTGACACTAAAGATTCCGCCGATTACCTGAAAAGGAGTGCTCAAGATGTCTGAAGCTCGCACCGAATCCTGGAAGGAACCTCTCCTCCCCAAGGCAAAAAGTGATGATCGCAGTCGCATGCGGGCGGTAGCCAACAACTTGATCCTGCACCTTCACCCCACGAAGGTGCCCGCACCTGCGCTTCGTTGGTCCTATACGTGGGGACTAGGCGGTATCTCTGCGCTACTGGCAACGATGCTGGCCGTGACCGGGGTGCTGCTCATGTTCCGTTACGATGCCAGCGTGGAGCGGGCTTATACCAGTATTCAATACTTAGAAACGCAGGTGTTTTTCGGCTCGCTGGTACGGGCTATCCATCACTGGTCCGCCAATTTGCTCATTATCACCGTCTTTTTACATCTACTCAGGGTGTTCTTCACCGGCGGATTTAAAAAAGGCCGGGCCGCCAATTGGATTGTGGGGGTTACATTGTTGTTGCTGGTGGTAGCGTTTAATTTCACCGGCTATTTGTTGCCCTGGGATCAGCTGGCTTTTTGGGCGATCACGGTGGGAACAAGCTTGCTCGGATATGTGCCCCTGGTGGGAACGGCCGTGAGTAATTTCCTGCTTGCCGGGCCCGAGGTAGGCCAAGGGGCATTACGCAACTTCTACGCCATCCACGTGGCCGTTTTGCCCGCCGTGCTGGTATTGCTCATGTCCTATCATTTCTGGAAAGTGCGGAAAGATGGTGGCATTTCCCAGCCTGGGGCCATGCCGGCCGAAGAAGGCCATAAAAAGCTCCGGATTGTGCGCTTGACGACCATCCCCCACCTGGTTCAGCGTGAACTGGCCGCGGCTTTGGTCGTGATTGCCGCTCTTGCTCTGTGGGCCATGTTGGTGCCTGCCCCATTAGAAGAACTCGCTAACCCGGCCCACCCACCGAACCCGGCCAAAGCTGCCTGGTATTTCATGGGTTTGCAAGAACTATTGTTACACATGCACCCGCTGGCGGCTATGATTTTTCCCGGTTTTGTGTTGCTGGCCATCACCCTTATTCCCTATTGGGACAGGGGCGAGGCCGATATTGGCATCTATTTCCGTTCACGGGAAGGGGCGTTCATGGCCCTGGCCGGGGCGTTTTTCGCACTGGCATTAGTGCCATTGTTAGTATTGGCCGACGAATATTGGATTGACTTGCCGGCCTTATTGCCGACCTGGCCCACCATCCTATCAAACGGCCTGGTTCCCTTACTGTTATCTTTGGCCGGCCTGGCGATCATTTACTTCATCATGCGGGTTGGAGCCAGGACAAACCACGCTGAGAGCTTGGTCGGGCTCTTCACTTTTGTGGTGATTAGCTTCATTGTCTTGACCATTATCGGCGAATTTTTTAGAGGCGCGAACATGGCCCTTATCAATCCCTTCTGAGATGGTGCCAGGCGTCAGGACCTTGCCAGTGCCAACAGCGCCTGGCAATCACAACTACTATCGAGGACAGGCATATGAAACATCATCAAAAAAAACCACGCCCCACCGCTAAAAATGATGACAGGTCGCAATTATCCCGGCGCAACTTCCTGAGAATGGGTATTGGCGCCTTGAGTGCATTAGCCTTGTTGGAAGTTGGCGGCGCCAGTTTGCTCTTCATGAAGCCTCGCAGCCTGGAAGGAGAATTTGGTGGCTTGGTCAAGGCCGGGCCAGTCGACAGTTTCCCATCCGGTTCAGTAGTTGAATTTCCCGACGGCCGTTTTTTCCTGGTTCGCTCCTTAGAAGGTGGTTTCCTGGCTGTCTATCGCCGTTGTACGCATCTTGGTTGTTCGGTCAACTGGGAACCGGATCAGAATCGTTTCTTTTGCCCCTGCCACGCTTCTAGTTTTGATCTGCATGGTGATGTCGAAAATCCACCTGCACCCAGGGCTTTGGACACCTTCCCCGTACAAATAACGGACGGACAGGTGATCGTCGATACAGGTCGCGCCCAAAGTCGGGACACATTTACGCAAGAACAGTTGGTTTATGCCTAGGGGCAAGATTCCCCGGCCTGGCAACTCTGGGTGCGGTCTTGACGATGGAATTCATGCTCGCCTTAGGAAATTAAGATGAACAGATACATCATCATCAGCATCTTCGCCTTATTGGTATTGGTGGTTGTGTTGCCGGCATACGCGCTGCTGGAACCGCGTCGCATGGTGCAAGCACAAGTAAATT
>Ga0209536_100004306_pt1 | contig 22506 bp, 15 predicted proteins | sample DeeMarSeWOR28_12_FD_187461 | JGI IMG/M metagenome (GOLD analysis project Ga0209536, IMG submission 187461) | Marine sediment microbial communities from White Oak River estuary, North Carolina - WOR-2-8_12 (SPAdes) (version 2) | ecosystem: Environmental > Aquatic > Marine > Intertidal zone >... | reverse complement strand
CGGGTATTACCTGGTGCAGGGCAGCGTGTTGCCGCCCCGGCTGGATGTCATTGGATACTCTAAGGAAGTTGACTGGCAGTCGCTGGTCGACCGCTTGGTATCCATTACCACGAGTGATGCGCCCATCGTGGAATAACCTTTTCCGGCGCGTCGCGTTAATGCCTATAATACCTTGTCTGACAAAAGGAAGTGAGTTCGATGAAAACAATCCGCATGAGCTCAATGCTGGGCCTTTTACTGTTCGTGACCGCCTGCGTCACGATCAATGTTTATTTTCCTACGGCGGAGGCTGTGGAAGCGGCCGATCAGATTATCCGTGGCGTCTACGGTGAAGAAGAGGGATCCGAGACTTCGCCGCCGAAGGAAACGCAGCCGAGCAGTTCGCTCGGGTCCCCGGTTAGCGACCGAAACCTGCTGGTGAGCCTGCTCGAATGGATGGTGTCGCCGGCGCAGGCGGCAGCCGATATCAATATACAGTCTCCGGCCATCAACACGATCCGGGCATCGATGGAAAACCGCTTTTCCAGTCTCAAACCTTTTTACGCCAATGGCAGCGTCGGTATGACCAACGATGGTCTGATCACGGTACGTGATCTGAATGCGGTTGAATTGCGGGACCGCAAGAAAGTCACGACGCTGGTGGCGGACGAGAACCGGGACCGCAACGCCCTGTACAAGGAAATTGCCCGAGCCAATGGCCACCCGGAATGGGAAGCGGACATCCGCAAAACCTTCGCCAAGCGCTGGGTCGACAACGCACCCGGTGGTTGGTGGTACCAGGACGGCGGTGGAAACTGGAAGAAGAAATATCCTTGTTCCCGGTGGGCTGTGGGTTCACCATCGGTGACGAGAAAAATCTGCTTGCGGTAGCCTTTAGTAAGAGAGAGTATTTTTTGCGCGAGGTCAAGGGCCTCTTCCATATTGGTATAGGGATTGGACTCGTCCCAGGTTAAAAAGGGAATATCTGAGTTTTTTATTTTGTGGGCTTTGGTGGAAAACCCTACCACTGTTTCGAGCAAAGACAAAAGCAATTTGATGATATCCAGGATATCGGATATTTCGATTTTCAGGAAACCAATGCCGAGATCGACCAAGCTTTCATCCAGTTGATCCAGGATTTGATCAAGATCAAGGGTGTCCCAATCCTGATTACCCTGGCAGGACCCACCGCGGCAGGCAAGACCGAAATCACTGAACGCTTGCTGGATGTGTTTGAACGAACGGGGAAAAGGACCACCTCCATCGAAATGGACAACTTTCTGATGGACTGGGAATTCCGGGAGGGAAAACCAATCGACAGGACAACCATCCATTTTGACCTCTTCAAGCAGGGGTTGAGGGATATTTTGCTTGGAAAGAAAATCACCATCCCATGTTATGACTCCATCAATGCAACCTCCAGCCATGACTTGCATGGCAACCTGAGGCCGGATCTTCGCCCCTTGTGGGTGGAACCGGGAGACATCATTTTCTTGGAAGGTAATTTTCCATTTCACATCCCGGAAATTCGTGATCTGATCCATATCATGATCGTCTACTTGACCGATGATCCCATCCGTTTGAAACGCAAGTGGAAACGTGATGTTGATTACCGCAAGACTTACGATCCAGCCCACTTCCGCAACAGGTTCTTTAAAACCCAATTCATGCGAGCTGAAGATATTTATCGGCCTCTAATAGAAACATGCGACATTGTTGTTGACACCACCAAAGCGGCACTGTGGGTAACGCCTGTGATTGCTCAAATATTGGATCAGAGTTGAGGTCAAGAAATGTCAATGCCGAGACCTGTGGTCTACAACATTGAGGCGATTCTTTTTGACATGAATGGAACGCTACGAATGCGGGAACCACATAAGCCAACCCAACACGCAGCATTCTCCCGATTGCGTGAATTGCTGGGAAAAGAAGATGCTTCGGATGAGTATTGGGAGGAACTGACCCGTCGCCAGAAAGCATACAGCCTCTGGGCACAGGAAAGACTCATCCAGTTATCCGAAGAGGAAATTTGGACTCGTTGGATCCTACCCGATATGCCTCGCAAGCAGGTTGAGCCGGTAGCGGCTGAGTTGACACTGGCATGGAGCGAGCGTAAAGGACGCACAGTTCCCAAACCGGGTGCGGAGGAAACGATTGTCGAATTGAAGCGGCGCGGCTATCGACTTGGGGTAATCAGCAATACTATGTCCTCACTAGATATTCCGTGCAGTTTGGTCACCTTTGGATGGAAAGATTATTTTGATGTCGTGATTCTGTCCTCGGTTATAAAATTTCGTAAGCCTGCACCTGAACCGTTTCTGGAAGCCGCACATATGCTAGGTGTCCTGCCGTCACATTGCGCTTATCTCGGCAACCGGGCTTCAAAGGATATAGTCGGTTGCAAGCGGGCAGAATTTGCGCTTGGAGTCATCATTGAATCACCCAGCAGGCCATGTGAAGATGAACAAAATCAACCTATCGAAGCCGATGCCGTCATACATTCACTAAGCGAACTTCTGGAGATCTTTCTGTAAGATGACAAGCCCGTACTTTTTTGAAAGAATACTTGCAAAGTTTTAAAAAATGTTATATGATGGATGAATGAAAGCAAAATTTCATAAATTGACATTTTGAAAGATTTGTATTGTCTGGTAGAAAGGATGGTGTCCTACAATGAGTGAAGCAGTTCAAGGCCCCGAAGACTTTGGACAAATAATTACTAAATACTTTAAAGATTTAACCAAAAGCGAAAAACAAATCGCTAATTATTTGCGCAAAAACCAGGACGAAGCCGCTTTCCTTTCTGCAGCTGAACTGGCAGATCACTTGGGCTTGAGTGAAGCGACGATTGTACGTTTTGCACGTACTGTTGGTTTCGAGAGTTATCCTGCTATGCGTGAACTCTTGCAAGAAAACTTTCGTCGAAGAGTGACCCATTCCGCCCGATTGCGAAGCCGGTTGGATGATCTACGAGAAGCAGGGGATCTCTTTGAAAAAGTCACCGTCTCCGAGATCGATTATCTGACTCAAGCTTTGCAAACTGTTGATCGTGAAGCATTACATCGTGCCGTAACTTACATGCTTGAGCGTGATCGCATTTTTGTATACGGGACAGGCCCTTCTGTAACATTGGTTCACCTGCTCAGCCTGAGGCTGACTCGTTTCGGTAAGGTGGTGATCCCCCTTACAATCGCCGGCCGTGAAACCCTGGAACCAATACTCCTGATGACCGACCGCGATTTGTTATTCGCCATCGGTTTTTTTGATGTCAATCCAACCCTGCAAATCGTTTTGGATTACGCAGAAGAAAGGAATTGCCCAACAATCCTGCTAACAGATACACTGGGTTCAGTGATCGGGGATAAGGCAAATATTGTATTGACTGCCAAGCGTGGACCTGTTTCAGCATTCCACTCGCTTGTGGTTCCGATGACCATCATCAACACCTTACTCCTGGAGATTGCCAATCAAAGCCAGGACGCAGTGATACCCAACCTGGACAAGCTCGATCAATTGCGCGAACGTTTCAAGCGTTCTGGTGGATCTTAAACCTAAATCGAGGAGAACTTTCATGACTGATGCTTCTATCTCGCAGATTTCTCTTTCCCAACGGCTGACAGCGAATTCCAGAAGGTTCTTCCGCTGGCTGACCAAGCCGCAGGTTCTTCTCTCATTGTTGTTGGTGATTATCATGTTTTACATGGTCATCATTCCCCTCTACAAGCTATTGTCAACCACTGTTACATGGCAGATCGTGGATGTAAGCCGTATTGAGGGCGCTGTTGAAGGTGAATTTACTCTCTATCACTGGAAGAGGATGACGACCGGCATATTTGGCAAGATATATACTTTGGAACCGCTGACTCATTCCTTTACCATCGCCATCGGCACTGTCTTCCTGGCAATGTTCATCGGTGGTGCGCTTGCCTGGTTAGTGGTTCGTACCGATATGCCTAGGCGCAATCTCATTAATCAACTGGCAGTCCTGCCTTATATCATGCCGTCCTGGACCCTGGCGCAAGCGTGGTTGGTTATCTTCAAGAACCGGACTCAGGGAGGTGCGCCGGGATTGTTTGAATATATCGTTGGGCAAAGTCCTCCCGATTGGTTATCCTATGGACCGGTACCGATCATCATTTGTGTCGCGTTGCACTACTACACCTTTTTCTATCTTTTTGTCTCTGCAGCGTTGATGTCCATTGACTCCAACTTGGAAGAAGCCGGCGAGCTGATGGGCGCCGATCGCTGGCGCATCTTGCGCAAGATTACTTTGCCCCTGGTTCTGCCTGCCATGCTTTCGGGATTCATCATGGTATTTTCAAAAGCTTTGGGCACCTTTGGTACGCCCAACATCCTCGGTTCCCCGGTGCGATACTATGTACTATCAACCATGATGCGTGGCAGCCTTGCGGCAGGGGATAAGGCGGATGCCTTCGTGCTCGGTATCATATTGATTCTATTCTCCATCGTTACCATTTCCCTCAATCAAAGGTTGATTGGAACACGCAGGAGCTACGAGACGATAGGTGGGCGTGGTTTTGTCGCTACCCCAAGTAAGTTAAGAAGCTGGAAGAAAATCATCTTTGTTATTGTTGTTGCATTCCAGTTGGCCGTCCTTATCATACCGCTCGGCCTGTTAACTTATGATACCTTCCTGTTGCGTTCGGGGGATTTCAGCTTCGATAACCTTACCTTGCAGAACTGGATCGGGGAAGCGAATCCGGACTACAACGATGGTCAACCCGGTGTCCTGCGTAATCCACGTATTTGGAAAACTGCTTGGAATTCAATCAGGCTGGCATTGCTCACTGCCTTATTTTCCGGTATTCTGGGGGTCCTTCTAGGCTATTCCATTGTCAAGGGGCGCGGTACGCGGCTTTCCAAGATGGTGGAGCAGATGGCTTATCTGCCCTACGTTATACCCGGTATAGCTTTGGGAGCCGTGTACATCGCCATGTTTTCCAAGCCCTTGGGGCCTATACCCTCTTTATACGGCACATTTGCTCTTCTTGTGGTCGTCTCGATTGCAGATAAACTCCCATATTCATCTCGCTCGGGTGTTTCGGCGATGATGCAGGTGGGGCATGAATTGGAGGAGGCGGCCGAGATTGCCGGAGCCAATGTCTGGCAGCGTTTCAAGCAGATAATTTTCCCGTTGACTACTGCTGGTTTTGTCTCCGGTTTCCTGCTGACCTTCATCACGGTCATGCGGGAATTATCCCTGATCATCCTGCTTGTCACCCGGGATACCCAGGTGCTTGCCAGCCAGACCATGTGGTATATCGAAAATAATCTGGATCAAATGGCGAATATTGTCATCCTGATCCTGATCTTAATCACTGTTACGGGGAACCTGATCATTGGGCGGTTCCGTGGCGGCAGTTTGCAAAAAGGACTTGTAGGTCGATAGAGAGGATTCATGGATACCACGATTCGAATTAAAAAGCTAACAAAAAAGTTTGGTAAAGTTGTTGCCCTCAATGGTGTAAGCCTCGTCATTGAACCAGGGGCCTTCCTGACTCTCCTGGGTCCCTCCGGGTGTGGCAAGACGACCCTGCTGCGTTGCGTGGCTGGCCTGGAAGACCCAGATGGCGGCGAGATCTACATCGGCAATCAGTTGGTCTTTTCATACGAAAAAGGCATTTCACTGCCCCCAAGCCAGCGTGAGTTGGGCCTCGTTTTCCAGAACTACGCCCTGTGGCCGCACATGAAGGTGGATAAAAACATAACCTTCGCTTTGGAAATTCAAAAAATGCCAAAGGAAGAAATGAATAAACGGGTCAAGGAAGCTCTCAAGGAAGTCCAAATGGAGGGCTATGAAGATCGCTACCCGCGCGAGATGAGCGGTGGGCAGCAACAGCGCATTGCCCTGGCCCGCATGCTCGCCTACCGTCCCAAGGTCTTCTTGATGGATGAACCGCTTTCCAACCTGGATGCCCGCCTGCGCATGGACATGCGCTCGGAGATCAAGCGCTTGCATCATGTTGCTGGCGCAACCACGATTTACGTAACCCATGATCAGGTGGAAGCGCTCACAATGTCCACCACGATTGCAGTCATGAAGGAAGGTGTTATCCAACAGTTTGATACCCCCGATAAGATTTATCATTTCCCTGGCAACCTCTTTGTGGCAGACTTTATCGGCAATCCCAAGGTAAACCTGCTGAAAGGTCTAATCAATGGAAAGGATACAGTTGACCTTGGAAGCTTTAAAATCACGGCGGAAACTTTTGGTGCGACCGGCAATGTGGTGATTGGCATAAGACCGGAAGATATAGCCATTTCGACCCAATCTTCTCCAGGGGCAGTGGAATTCAACGCATATTCGATATTGCCATCCGGGGCCGACACGACCATTATTGCTCGCCGGGGAGATATGGAACTCAACATCCGAGTCATGGGTATCAGCGAAATCAAGATGGATGAAAAGGTCTGGTTGTCGTTCAACCCGCAAACCTTGAACCTGTACAACAAAGAAAGTGGTAATCTCATCACTTCCTGAAAAAATGGGGCAGACTGCCTGGCCTCATATCTGTACCTGAATGCACCGATGATGGTTGTATGAAAGGAGGCCCGAAAAATAAAAGAATTCGTAGATTCTCGCGTTATCCCAATTCGTATCCAACTGTGTAAGGAGGAAGAAATGAAAGCGTTTGTAAAGATAGTGACCCTGCTTGTGCTCTTCAGCATGCTCGCAAGCTGTGGGGGCGGCGGTGGGAGCACAACAGATGAGACAGGGGGGCTCACGGCAGCCGAACAATGGGCCCAGGCGAACGGTGTTGGCCCGTACCAACCAGAAGCCGATGACTGGGCAGCAATCGAAGAAGCAGCAAAGAAGGAAGGCAAGGTGACGATCTATTCCAACTCAGGCGGAATTGAGGATTTGCCTGACGCATGGTATGCCCTATATCCAGAGATCGAATTCGACGGTGCCGACACTGATGGCATTGACACCAAGATGCAGGCAGAACAGGAAAGCGGGAATGTCATAGGCGACATCTGGTTCAACAGCGATGGGCACATCCTGTACGGGAAATTTGTCCCCAACCAATGGATGTGGTGGTTTGTTCCGCGGGAAGTAACTATCCCCGAACTAACCCCGGATTATCCGTTTGCAATCGCGCGTCACTCGGTCGATGTGATCGGGTACAACAACAAGTTCTACCCGGATGGCTGTCCGATCAACAATATCTGGCAGTTGACTGAACCTCAATATAAAGGCAAGTTTTTCATGGAGGATCCTGTCTCGGATGTCTCCACCATGGCCAAGATGGCTACCTTCGTGCAAAATGCCGATGAAATGGCTGAAGCCTATGAGGCCCTCTACGGCAAACCATGGACGGAGGATGAACTGGCAAGCACGGATGAATCCGACATAGTGGTTGAAGATGCCGGCTACCTGTGGCTTAAGAAACTGGCTTACAATAGCCCAGTTGCCCTCGATGACGGTGATATGGTCGATGCAGCCTTCGCTGGCCTTGAGCTACCAGAAGGTGAAGAGCCAGGATTTGGATATACTGGCTATTCAAGCTATAAGGATACCCTAAATGGCGAACTGAACATGGCACCCTGCTCTGGTCTGCAACCGGTCATGGGCATCTTCAAGACCAGCTTCCTGGGTATCGCCAACAATGCCCCGCACCCCAATGCGGCCAAGCTGTTCATCCGCTTCGCCCTTACTGAAGAAGGGTATGACCCATGGAATAAGATTGGCTCTTACCCGGCGGCTGAAGGTCTCCCTGTGCATGAAGACAACATGCCACTTGAGGAAATTTTGCCTCAGGTCTGGGAGATGGATCCTGTCTTCGACTGGGAGAACGTCAGCAAGGTGCGTGACTTCTGGGCGGCTAGTTTGCTTACCGCTCCGTAGGTCAAGATAGCATAAAAACAAGTTATCAGGTTCATGATGTGTTTCCTTGGACACGGATATATTGTGTCCGTGTCCAAGGAGCTCGCTAACCCTTAGGCAACATTCCAGCTATTTGCTAAGGAAGTGAATGGTGTTCACACATCTGGTTGTAAACCCTGACCAGTGCGTGACGGTACATTATTACCTAAACGCGGAGTAATTGGTATGACGATCCAGGCTGTCTTTTTCGATATGGGTGGTACGATCGAAACCTATGGATGGACAACAGAACTGCGACTCAAGGCAACACCGGGCATTCGGAAGATTCTGGCAGATGCTGGGATTCACCTTGATTTGACTGACAAACAATTATATGAATTGATTTCGGCTGGCTTGGCTGCATACCACCGCCTGAGCTTGCAAACTATGCGGGAACTTTCTCCCTGTCAGGTTTGGGGTGAGTACATCTTATCCGATTACCCGGTTGACCAGGCTGCGCTGGCCTCCACTGCCGAAGACCTTATGTGTTACATCGAAACCCGCTATTACGAGCGCAAATTACGCCCTGAAGTGCCAGCTGTCCTTAAGGCGATCAAGCAGATGGGATTAAAGATTGGCATGATCAGCAATGTTAACAGCCGGGGGCAAGTGCCTACCAATTTAACGGAATACAAGCTCAGGCATTATTTCGATCCGGTTGTCCTATCGTCCGAATACGGTCGCAGGAAACCCGATCCTGCTATCTTCCATTATGCTGCTCGACTGGCAAGTGTCCCCACCAGCTATTGCCTTTATGTGGGTGATCGCATCGCTCGCGATATTATTGGAGCGCGCAAAGCAGGTTTTGGTCTAGCAGTTCAGATTAAGCATGATTTTAAACATGGCGAACCGGATGAAGGCGCTACCCCCGACTTTGTCATTAAGAAGATGACCGAACTTATCAACATTATTCAAGCCGAACTCCAGCGCATCCTGCCGGCCTCTCAGCCTGTGAGCATGAACTCAAGCCCGGTTCTCGCCTTGTTGTTTGACGCAGGAGATTTGTTGTATTTCCGCGCAGAAAAAGGCTGTTTCTTTACGAAGTTTCTGAAAGAACTGGGATTTAATTCTGATGAAAAGCATACTTACGAGAGAATTTTACTCCGGGAACAGGCCTATCGTGGCCAGATCGACCAGGAACAATATCAACAAGCAATCCTTCAACTATACGGCATCACTGAATCGGAACATATCGCGACTGGATTAAAAGCTTTGGAAAAGGATGAGAATAACGTACGGTTTTTCGATGGGGTAAAAGAGACCCTGATCGCATTGAAGGAGAAGGGGTATCTATTAGGAATTGTGACCGATACTGCCAACCCGGTGCATGCCAAATTGAACTGGTTCGAGCGTGGCGGCTTCGGCCATGTATGGGATTCGATCACATCGTCCAAAGAAATTGGGGCCCGCAAACCTGATCCGAAGATTTACCGTGTCGCCTTGGAACAATTAGGCGTGCCTGTTGAACAAGCGGTTTTTGTAGGGCATAAAACGTCAGAATTGGAAGGCGCCAGTGCTGTTGGCATGAAGACCATCGCCTTTAACTACGATGAGGATGCCCCTGCTGACTATTATGTCGATAAGTTCGCAGATATTTTGAAATTGCCCCTGATTTCTTAGAAGAGAGAATCTATATATAAGGTAAGTATTGGTATGACAGATCACATAGAAGCTATTTTGTTCGATATGGGTGGAACATTGCGCGATTCTGTGAAAAAAGATGAAACAGAAAAAATAGAAACTGTGCGCAAAATAATAAACATGCTTGGTGCAAATGCCACACCACAAGAATTTGCCGAACTGCTTTCTGAGCGCGCGAAAGCGTATAGGAGTTGGTCCAAAGAAACCTTGATTGATGTAAACGAACATGAATTGTGGACGAAATGGATGCTCCCTGATTGGCCTGTCGATCATGTTACTGAAAATGCTATGCAACTCAACCAACTCTGGCGGGGGGCTACTAGAGATCGGATTGTCTTCCCTGAGACCAAGGAAGTTGTCCTCGAGTTATTCCGGCGCGGTTACCGGCTGGGCATGGTCAGTAACACAGTTAGCAGCGTTGAAACTCCGCAAGCGCTCAAAGAATTAGAGCTGACTGGCTGTTTTGAGACAATGATCCTGTCTTGCGTTGTTGGCATTCGCAAACCTGATCCTGCCATTCTGTTAGAAGCAACCAAAAGCATGGAGATCGACCCTGCAAAGTGTGCTTATGTTGGGAACCTGTTGCACCGTGATGTCCAATCTTCACAGAAAGCCGGGTTTGCAAAAGTGGTCATCCGCCGTGATGCTGAAACCTTTGAAGAGCATCAGGCAAAATACCCGGAGCTGATTGCCGATCACTACATTGATGATTTGTACGGGTTGCTGGAAATTTTTCCTGCCAGACAGGGGAAGGAAAATTTGCCGCCCGCTTTCAACGCTTCCCTTTCAGCCATGTGGGCGAAGAAAAATTTTCCAAAGCTTTCTGATTTTTTTGATGGCGCTCGCAGGCTGGGGTTTTCCAAAATTGAATTGAATCACCAAATTGATTCGGCGATGCTGGCTGGCATAGAAATGCGCGAGTATCAGTTCAGCAGTGTGCATGAACCCTGCCCGTCCGATGTTTCGACGGATGAATTGAAGAAACGCGATTGGTTGATTTCATCTCCGGATGAAGATAAACGTCTAAAGGGAGTAGAGTCGATCAAACGCAGCATAGACCTGGCACACCAGTTGGGCGCATCCGTTATCGTTGTCCATTGTGGGATGGTTTCATACGGCCTAAGCGCCGAAAAGGAATTGCGCAAACTCTTCGATTCCGGGAAAACGGAAACGGACGAATACCTGGAGCAAAAGCAAATCATGATTAAACGGCGGGCAGACCTTATCGGTCCGTGTTTTGGGGCGGTGAAGAAAAGTCTGCTGGGGTTGCTTGATTATGCTGCTCCGTCCCGCATCCGTCTTGGACTTGAAAACCGCTACCATTATTTTGACATCCCCAGCCCCGATGAAATGGGGGACCTGTTGGCTCTGGCAGACCCTGAACGGTTGGGCTTCATCTACGATGTGGGCCATGCCCAGGCCATGGACCGCTTGGGATTCTATCCGCATGAAGAATGGTTGCACCGTTATGCGCCGAGAATTATTGAAGTCCACCTTCATGATGTGGTTGGGGTCAAAGATCATCTTGCTCCCGGATTGGGAGAAGTGGACTTTAATATGGTGGCATCTTATTTGCCGGAAGAGGCAATTCGAACTTTTGAACTCCAGGCGACCAATTCGCCTGAGCAGGTAAAAGCTGGTTTGAAGTATTTAATAGAAACCGGTTGTGTTAAACCTGAGTAGAAAAGGAAACCGATATGCGTGCATTATTTAGAAAACGCCAAAATAAATTTATCCAATTGATCCATAGCCAGGCCGCCCTGACGATGGAAGGAATGGAAGCGCTCAAAATTTACATGGAAAATCAAGATAGAGACGCTGCTACGTTGCTCGCATCGAAAGAGAAAGAGGCTGATGAAGCCCGTCGAATTTTGATCGATGAACTGAACCGGACCTTTGTCACGCCATTTGACCGAGAAGATATTTTTGCTCTTTCCCGGACGATTGATGACGTGATTGATTATGCCAATACCACAGTGGACGAGATGGAAATTCTGAAGGTAGAACCGACACCCTATATGCAACGCATGGCATCCCTGCTCAAGGATGCGGCCTACGAATTGCTAATGGCTGTCGAGCGTCTGGAAGAACACATTGGCGTGGCCGGGGAACATGCCCAGCGTGCCAAGGCGCTTGAAAATCGCGTAGAGAGCATTTACAGGGAAGCCCTTGCAGCTTCGTTTAGCGAAGCCACAGGGAGTAGTAATGATGCGATTGTAAAGCTTTTGAAACGACGTGAGGTCTACCGGCATTTGAGTAATGCTGCTGACCGCGGGGATGAGGCTGCCAATGTGATCGCGGATATTGTGGTTAAGGCAGCCTGAGAGAGATAATCCAACATGACTACTCTCGTACTTGTTGTCATTGCTCTCGCACTTCTGTTCGACTTTTTGAATGGCGTACACGATTCGAGCAACGTTGTGGCTACGATGATTTCGTCCCGGGCTTTTTCGCCTCGTTTGGCTTTAGGTGTAACGGCATTGGCTAATTTCCTTGGACCGTTTATCTTTGGCGTGGCAGTAGCGGAGACGATTGGACATGAGATTGTGGTGGCTGAAGCCATCAGCACACAGGTTTTAGTAGCAGCATTGGCCAGTGCGATCTTATGGAACTTGTTGACTTGGTATCTTGGATTCCCTAGCAGTTCATCTCATGCGTTGATCGGTGGATTTATCGGTGCAGTGGCAATGGGAGCCGGGTGGCAAGCTATTCAAATGGGCGGGCTAGAAAAAGTGTTGATCGCTTTGTTCACTTCTCCCATCGTTGGCTTCCTGTTTGGTTTTTTGATCTTGCGGCTCGTAATTCTCCTGTCTTGGAACGCGACCCCGCATATCAATGCATTCTTTAAACGCAGCCAGCTTGTAACTGCCCTGGCATTAGCTCTCAGTCATGGAACAAATGATGCCCAAAAGACAATGGGCATCATCACGCTTGCGCTGGTGACTGGCGGTTACCTGGCAACTTTTGAAGTCCCTACCTGGGTGATTGTTATATGCGCCGGGATGATTGGGCTGGGAACGGCTGTAGGCGGCTGGAAACTCATCCGTACTTTGGGAGGTAAATTCTATAAGATCCGCCCGGCAGACGGGTTTGCGTCCCAGTTGGCGGGTGCGGCCGTTATCATCGGCGCATCCCTGGTAGGCGGCCCGGTCAGTACAACGCAGGTTGTCAGCTCGGCAATTATGGGAGTAGGCGCAGCTGAGCGTGTGAACAAAGTCCGTTGGGGGGTGGCGCAAGAAATTGCCGTCGCCTGGCTTTTGACCATTCCGGCGACGGCACTGGTCGGCGCCGGGTTTTACTGGGCGCTTATCAAGATCGTCCCTTGAATGACAAAAAATTCCCTTGAAAGGTCACAACCCTATGTATAATGACAAAGTCTACGATGTTGTCTGTATCGGCAATTACACTAAAGATACGATCATAACGCCTGCAGGTGTCGCTTATGTAGACGGTGGTGCTGTCAACTATTCTGCCCATGCTGCCGCTCGGTTGGGTTTGAAGGTGGTCGTAGTGACACACCTTGCTGGCGAAGACAATCGCGTAGTGGAAAAATTTACCCAGTCGGGCATCGATTGCTTGCCAACCTATACCCCAAAGTCAACCTGTATGCGGCTCGAATACCCGACCACAAATCCGGATATCCGAAATTTGTCTGTGACAGGCCTTGCTGATTCGATTACTGCCAGCGAAGTTGAAAGCTTACTGGCAAAATCTGCAGTGATTGGCTCCAGTCTGCGTGGCGAGGTCGGATTGGACGTCATTCAAGCCCTGCATGAAAAAGGCATTCTGGTTGCTGCAGATGTTCAGGGATATGTGCGTGTTTTGCGCGAACAAGAGCTTAAGTACGAACTCTGGGATGAAATGGCTGTCACCCTGTCGTACTTGGATGTGCTCAAGTCTGACGCGGTCGAGGCAGAATATCTCACTGGCAAATCGGATATTTACGAAGCAGCCAGGGCATTTGCTGCAATGGGACCAAAAGAAATCGTGTTGACGCATAAAGAGGGGGTTCTTGTTTATGCTGGTGGCCAATTCTTCAACCGTCGCTTTTACCCGCAAAACATGAGTGGGCGCAGCGGGCGCGGTGATACCTGTATCGGTACGTATGTATCCATGCGCCTGTCCAAACCTCCGGAAGAAGCCAGCATCTGGGCTGCTGCCGTTACCAGCCTGAAAATGGAAAACCAAGGGCCTTTCAACCGAACCTTGGCCGAGGTAGAAGCATTTATCCATGCAAGATACAATGGATCGGTTCACTGAAAAACAAAGAGGAATTGACCTGCGTGCTGCCAGAGTCATAGCCGATTATCCGGCGCTATGGTCAAAAATGCTCGCAGATTGACGACAACCAGGTTTGGAAGATCGGGCCTGGTTGATGTATTCTGCCAACTGCCTGTTTCGTAAAGCCAATGTCCGCTAGCCGATAGATACACTTCGTTTGAAACAACGTCTGCCAGATGCGCCTGAAATGCCGGTTGATGACTTGAAAGATTTAGATTTCATCCTGCTGACTCATGAGCACCGCGGCCATTCTGTGTGACCTTGCAGCCAAAGCTCCTTATTCTTACTCATATATATGAATTCGATCGTGATGCAAGTGATTGTTGGACAAACGAGCATGTTCCGCAAATAACCTCCCTCGTCGCTGAAAAAAAGACTGGATATTTCAATCTCTGCTGATTTTATTAGAGACCGGTTGGTCCTTTGATAGATTTGTTACCCAAAGCACTAACGGAAAAGATTGTATTGTTTGGATATTTAACCAAAACAACTTGATGAATTCTCACCAAGTTGTTTTACTCTGCGGTCACGACGGGATTAGAGTTCGGGGAGCGTAACAATCCCGGGATGTTCGATGGATGAATGTACGCATTATAGCAGTATCTGACGGTTCTGCTTGCATATTTATAATGAGTTTCCTACGTAAAAATGCTTCTGCGAGAGATGTGAATAAATAGACGGCTTAATATTTGGTTTGCAAGTAACCTAATTTGCCAGTCAGCCACCAGAATTGTCTTGCGATGATCCATCGGTGTAGCCATTCTGAATAGTGAAACCATTTAGAATTGCAGTGTCGTTTGTGCCGCTGCCATTTACCACGTGAAAGCTGTTGTCAGTTAGTCCGGAGCCACCTATTTCGCCGCTGAGGATGGTCTCATTCTGGACGATATCCCGGTCATTAAGGTTTTTTTCAGTGCCATTGAAGTCTCCGTAATTGGCAACATTGTTCTTCAACTGGAAGGTGTTGGTTGACGACGCGCCGGGTTTGTAGGTGCCTACGGCGACCCAGATCGATGTGCAGTTTGTGTTTCTTAGGCCTGTTGCAATCCATCGTCCCCGGTGTAGGCGTTTGCCCAGGAAAGGCCAGTTTCAGTTCCTCCCGCATCGTATTTGACGTAACAAAGCCCGACTGCCTGAGCTGGTTTTGCCGGGATAAAGGCTAAAATGCCAACCAGCAAGATGAAGGTCAGGGTGAGGCGAACGAGATCGAAATATTTATGGGCGTGATATTTCATTTTGTGTTTCTCCTTTACGTTGATATTATTATCAAAGTGCATTGCACTCCAAGGTGCAATGCACTTTTAGTATCTCTACGGGAAGTAGTCTCTAACGGGATACTTCCCTACGGGACATAATACTCAACGATCAACTGCGGACGTCGAGAAGTAGGCGCATTCCCGCTGTAGAACTTGAAGTAATCCGCGCCGAAGTCATTGTTGTCATCCTTCGCGAAGCGCAAGCGGAATTGGGTGGTGCCGTTCAGCTTGATGTAGGGGTAAGCCCCGCTGCCCAGGACCGCCTTGTACCAGCCAGAAGAGGCCTTTTTGAACCTGCCGACTTTGTTCTTGCTGGCCCTGGCCTGGAAATCGGAGAGCTGCAGTTTCTTCGAAGTCCCGAACTTGTTCTTGCGGATGTCGGCGAACAGGCCACTATGCGTATTCAATGGATTGGTACCCACCAACCCAGCCTTCTTGATCTTGAGCGTGACCTTTGCGATCACGGCCTCATCGGGCAGGCCGGCTGTGTTGAAGGACAGGATGGAGCGGTACTGTTTGTTCGTGGCATCATCGCCGACGAAGAAAGTCTTGCTGGTGTTGTTCTTTGCACCCCCTTTGCCGCTGGTTTCGTAACTCTCACGTATCCAGCCGTCATATTGGGCCTGGGACTTCAAAGTGATTTGATAGGGGATAATCCAGAATTCGAGTGTGCCATCGTTTGAATTCTCCGAATTAACCTGAACCGCATACCCATTATCGCCAGGAGCAAGATCAGCCAAGCCATTTCCCCCCTCGATTGAGAAATCAGCTATCCAGGTTCCATCCGGTTGTGCGACAACCGAACGGTATCTTTCATTCCATCGACCGCCGACAACTACGTTTACAAATGCGCCCGGATCAGCCAGACCGCTGATAGTATCATTCGCGGCATCGATATTGGTGACAGTCAGAGGCGAAACCAGAACTGTTTTGGTTACATAAGCATCTGACATTGTGACGTACTGGCCGACCTCGATCGTGAAGATACCCTGCAGGTCGAAACATGGGTAGCCACACCAGGTTGGCTCCTCTTCCACGATCTTGGTCTCAGTGTAGAGTACACCGTTGCCAGGATCGGCATCATCATCAATGACCAGGGTGACTTCATCGCCTTCCGGCCAGCGGCGCGATGCCCAGGGAGATCCATGGACTTCAGAATCTTTTGGTACAACTTCAACAGTGCGCAAGGAAAGGTATGCCGTGGTATCGTTCCACGCATCGTCAAATACACTGACATGCGAATTCTTCAGGCTGTCCAGGTCAAGTAGATCCAGTCCTTCCGTGCCGAAATCCACAGCCCAGGTTCCATCAGGGTTGGTCGTAAAATCTATCCATCTATTGCCCTGTTGTGATCGTATTTCTATGGTTGCATTCCGGTTGGCAGGCGCTGTTCCACCAGCAGTGTCTGTATCAGGATCAGCGTAATCAAATGTAATTGTCTCGATCACATAGGTTTGGGTTATCACACCATTTGTGGCAGTGATGGTTTGCCCGGGCAGCAGGTCGACAAATGGCTCTTCCCATTCAGGTTCAAATTCAACTGCCCCAACGTTACGAATAAATGCATCCTGTTCTGCAACCTGAGAGTTCTGGTAGAGCCAGCCGTTGCCCAGGTCGCCGTCCTCGTCGACGGTCATTGTGACGGTGCTGCCAATTGTCCAGCCATAGCTGCCCATCGATCCATAGCCCCATTGAGGAGTTACTTGAATGGAAGGTAAGATGTCCCAACTCTCGATGGTGTACACTTCGCCGTCTGTATAATCGCCGTTGCCCACCCCTGTTCCCCCCAGTGGGTTGCCGTTTCCATCCAGGATGCTATCGTTATCGAGCAGGTCTAACCGAATGGTACCTTCCCCGGTGGAACCGGTGTATACCGTCACCTTGTAGGTGTCGCCTGAGCCATCTACTTCTGTAATAGAAGTGCCATTCACACCAACAACGGTAAGATCGAAATCGGCAGCATCCACCCCGGTAACCTCTGTAGAGAAGGTTACAACGAAATCCACATTGGGTGCAGCAGTTGGATTCTCGTCTGCGCGGATGATCGAGTCTACAACCGGGGTGGAATCGATATTCCAAGTGTAGCTGTCTGGGCTGGGGTCTGTGTTTCCAGCAGCGTCAACAGCACGCACATCGAAGGTGTGCGCACCATTGCTCACCCCCGTGTAGGTCTTTGGGCTGGAGCAGGTGGAATAGCCGACGCTGTCAAGCTGGCACTCGAATACCGCCGTGGCATCGGGGCTGCTGAACTCGAAGGTGGGCGAATCATCGTTGCTGGGATCAGCGGGATGGGCGTCAATGCTAGTGCCCGGTGGAGTCTTGTCGATATCGTACACTTCTCCGCTTGTGAAACCCCAACTGAGCGGGTTGCCAGCCAGGTCTTGAATATTTGTGCCAGAGTCATTGACATCCAGGCGAATGGTGCCATCCCCAGAGCCGGTGTTGACCGTGACTGTATACGTATCACCGGAGCCGCTCACAGATGAGATGGATCCTCCTGTCAGACCTGTTGTAGTAAGAGTGAAATCGTCAAATGGAGCGCTGGTACTTACGCCTGTGACGGCTTCTGAGAAGGTCACGGCGAAGTCCACGCTGGCGGCACTCGTGGGATTGGGATCCATTAACTCTATGGACAACACCTCTGGGCAGGGATCATACCACCCGGATCCTAAGATTCCATCGATAAAAGCTATCACCGTCGGATCTGTGGAGCTTAGACCGCAACACAAAGATAGTTCACTAAGGTTCACGAGATTTGTAATAGTTGATGGTATCTCCCCCCTGAGGTAATTTGTGTCCAGATACAAGGTTTCCAACTGGGCCAAATTCCCAATCTCACTTGGTAATTCACCTGTTAGATGATTTGCACCAAGTGATAAGCTACGGAGCTTTGATAAATTAAAAAGATTGATCGGGATTATGCCCGTCAAAAGGTTTCCATGCAACTGTAAATCGTCAAGATTGGATAGGTTACCAAGCGCAGCCGGGATACCATCACTTAACTGGTTGTTATAAAGGTATAAGTAATGGAGATTTGAAAGATTTGCTATTTCCAGAGGAATTGACCCGTTCAGATCATTATCCCCAAGATTTATCTCTGAAAGACTTGAAAGATCACCAAGGGTTGCAGGAATGGTACCATTCAAACTGTTACCATTGAGATATATACCAAACAAATTGGACAAGTTGCCAATTTCAGGAGGAACGTTGCCAATTAAGTTGTTGTTAGAGAGATTTAACTGGTACAGTTGAGATAAATCTTCAATATTGGTTGGAATATTGCCGGCTAAATTATTCCCTTTTAGAAATACCCCAGACACATTTGATCCAGTACACATTACGCCATACCAACTGCATGGTGTATTTGTTTGTTTCCAGCCGGAGCGGTTTGTCCAGAATGCTCCATCTGTGTTGTCATACAGCGCCACTAGGGCATCACATTCGTCGCTTAAGATATTTGTTGCAGAACAAGCTGTATATGGACCTTGAGTTTGGAATTCGGCTTGAATATTTAATAAGCCGTAACTTCCTTCACTTTCACTGACCACTTCTACATAGTATGTTGTTCCGTTTATTACATCAATGTTAACTTGGGATTGGAGCCCGCTACTATCACCGGAACAGCCTACAAGTGATAAACTTCCTCGACTTCCTGTCCACACGGTAATCAAAGTATCGTATTGGCTTCCAAAAGTGTCAATTTCCAATAGACCAGTGTTAGAGGCTGTATACTTGTACCACACGGATCTATGACCTTTATCCTGATCACTCCAACCACAAGGAGGATTATTTTCCCACCCGGGAAAAAAGGGGTCATCCATAGCGGTAGTTGCTAGGCTGATATCCTTTGTATCGCTAAATGGCATGGGGCTGAAAACTATTGCGTTGTCAAAATCATCATTTGATGGTGATACTAAGGCGATATTGAGCGTCATCGTACTTGCTGCTGTTTCTGGCAACAGGGCTTTGATCTGCTCCCAGTCAGCTTGACTCAAGTCAACCGATGTATCGTTTGTACTAGTAGTGTTGACAGTTGTCTCGCCTGCATGGGATGCCTGAACTGCTTGGGCAGGGAAGGGACTCAACAAGAATGCCAACAAAATTATATTGGCCAGAAATTTGTTTGCGAGTTTCATGGGTTTCCTCCTGTGATAAAAACCATCTCAAAAGCAAAACTGCCGAAGGAATTAACCTTCGGCAGTCTGGCGGTCTGTACTTTTGTTATGTGCAGACCCATGACTTTGCGCCCCTATCTCACGATAGGTTTGCTTTTTCGGGTTAGTTTCTAATACATTCAATAGGCTGCCACTTCTAAAGTCAATACGTTTATCTTCTAAAACTTTCTTTCGATTGTTAGTACAAGTATAAAAAAAGGTGCAATTCAAAACAAGTGCTGGATGTCATTTTTGTTCGACTCTAAAGGCATGACGTAACAGCTAAGAAAAGGTTATTTCCCGAAGGAGGAACGACCTTGCGAAGGTATTGTCCTTCGCAAGGTCGTTTCAAAGAACTTAGATGCTTCGCAGAATACTCCCTACGGTACGTAATCCCTCCGGAAAAGCATCCTACGGGATGTAATATTCCACAATCAACTGCGGACGGGCACTTGATCCCGCGTTGCCACTGTAGAACTTGAAGTAGTCTGCGCCATAGTCGTTGTTGTCATCCTTGTAGAAGCGCAGCCGGAACTGGGTAAGCCCAGTTTTGTTGATGCGTGTGTAAGACGCGCTGCCCAGATTGGCTGTGTACCATTTGGAGACTGGTTTGCTGGAGAACCTGCCTACAAGGTTCTTGCTGGCTTTGGCTTGGAAGTCGGAGAGTTGCAGTTTCGGCGAGGTGCCAAACTTACCCTTGCGGATGTCGGCCCGCAACCCCTTGTGTGTCTTGAACGGATTGGTGCCCACCAGCCCAGCCTTCTTGACCTTGAGTATAACTTTGGTGATGACAGCAGTATCGGGAATATCGGCGGTGTTGAAGGACAGGATCGCGCGGTACTGCCGGTTGTAAGCATCGTCACCCACGTAGAAGACTTTGCTGCGGCTATTCATTGTGCCGCCTTTATTGCTGGTCTCTGTCCTTTCGAGTATCCAGCCGTCATATTTGCCCTGCGAGCGCAATTTGATGCCTTTGTCGACAGTGTACGCTTCTCCATCGATGAAGCCGCTGTACATCGGGTTACCGTCAAGGTCTTCAATAGAGGTGCCGGAATCTTTGACATCCAGGCGAAGGGTACCGACTCCGAAGCCAGGGTTCACAGTGACAGTGAACGTGTCGGCCGAACCGCTGGGGGGGGCAACTCCCGTAACGGAATAACTGTTGACACTGCCTGTTTTGGTAAAGGTGAAATCGGTTGCATCCACTCCAGTTACAGGTTCAGAAAAGGTTACCGTGAAGTCCACACTGTTGGCGCTTGTCGGGTCGGTGCTGGCCAGGGTGATGGAATCAACCTGCGGGGCGGTCAGTATCCAATCGCGAATATGAAGGTCCTGGGAGTTGTATGGTCTTTCCAGGTAAGGTCGTGTAACAACAGGTGTCCCATAGTAGTATATGGGGATCATCACCGCATCGGTTTCTACCAGGATCTCCTCGGCCTGTTGGTAATAGTCCTTTCGGGTGGCATTAACTGTAGACTGCGCTGCCGAATCAAGCAGACCTTGATAGCTGGCATTCGACCAGCCGCCATGACGTCCAGGGAAGATACCGTCACTCAAGAAATTGTAGGCGTCATTGTAATCAGAGCACCAGCCCATTCGCCAGATTTGGAAATTGCCATCGCCAACCTCGCTAATATAATCGTTCCATGCCATGCTTTCGAGCGTGACAGTCACATTCAAATTGTCTTCCCAGTTTTGTTGGATATATTCAGCAATGCTTTGATGGCCTGGTAAAGAATTGAACGTTAGTGTAATCGGCGGAAGCCCATCACCGTTAGGAAAGCCTGCGTCACTCAACCATGTTTGTGCCTGGGTTGGATTGTAGGGTATGCCAACTCCCTCCGAAGGTCCATCGACATGACCGAAAATGCCTGGAGACGTGAGAGTTTGTGCGGGTTTTTGGCTGCCCTGTGTAACTGTATCGATCAATCCCTGGCGATTCACAGCGGCAATGAAAGCTTTACGTACCTCCAATTCGTCGAACGGCGGTTCATCGATACTGAAACCATAGTAATAGGTGCAAAGGTTATTGGCGTCATGCAGCAACTGACTGAGGTTCGGATCGGTGCGGACGGAGCTCAACACGCTCTGAGGGACTGTTACTGTGTCAAGGTCGCCGCTCAGGAACAGGTTCCATGCAGGCATCTCTTCCACTAAATTCACATAAACGTGCTTAATCTGCACATTCGATTCATCATAGAATGAAGCATATTTGTCAAGCAGCATGTGGTCATTGTGAACCCATTCCGTCAGGCGGTAGGGACCACTGGTGACAATGTGGTTTGCCTCGGTCCATGTAGTTCCCCATGTTGCAATCGTTGCAGCCGGAACAGGGCGGGCAACCGGATGGGCGAGAACGGCTGGGAAATAGGATGCAGGACCAACGAGATCAAATCTGATTTCTGTGCTGCTTAATACGGTGACGCCAACAAGGTCCGGGTTTGTGATGGTTCCATTGTTGTACTCTTCAGCGTTTTGAATTGCAAAAAGCACGTAAGCCGCATTCGATGCTGTAGCAGGCTGCAGGCTGCGTAAGATGCCATACTTGACATCAGCGGCAGTCAGGGGTGAACCATTGCTCCAGGTAAGGCCAGAACGAAGGGTGAAAGTGAATTGTGTAGCGCCTGTTGATGCTACCCAGGAAGATGCCAGGTCTGGTACGGGTTCATCGGTATCAGGATCAATACGCGTCAGACCGCTAAACAGTTGATTGGTGATCGTGAAATCAGATGCCAAGGCCGGATCAATGGATGTCGGCTCTGGTGTGGCGATTCTCACTGTCCAGGGTAAAACCACAGTCGAGGCTGTTGCGGAAACATTTGTATCATCGTCCTGAAATGTCAGACCTGTGGAAGAGGTTAGCAACAACCCCGTGATTGCAAGAAGTACTAACCATTTGTGTTTCATATTTTCCTCCGAATATGAATAGATATAATCCCTTACCCCCCAAAGGGGGCTTACGGGATGTAATCCTTCCGCAAGCTACCCCTTGTCGGGGGCCTACGGAACATAGCCCCTCCAGTAAACTTGCGGGATGAAATCCTACCCCCTAACGGGGGTTTAAGGACATGTTCCTATGGAACGTAGTCCCCTACGGTACGTAGTACTCAACGATCAACTGCGGGCGGGCACTCGACCCCGCGTTGCCGCTGTAGAACTTGAAGTAGTCTGCGCCATAGTCGTTGTTGTCATCCTTGTAGAAGCGCAGACGGAATTGGGTGAGCCCAGTCTTATTGATGCGGGTGTAGGAGGCGCTGCCCAGGTTGGCCGTGTACCATTTGGAAACTGCTTTGGACGAGAATTTCCC
>Ga0209536_100004304_pt1 | contig 22515 bp, 23 predicted proteins | sample DeeMarSeWOR28_12_FD_187461 | JGI IMG/M metagenome (GOLD analysis project Ga0209536, IMG submission 187461) | Marine sediment microbial communities from White Oak River estuary, North Carolina - WOR-2-8_12 (SPAdes) (version 2) | ecosystem: Environmental > Aquatic > Marine > Intertidal zone >... | reverse complement strand
CTTAAATTTTTTACTATGAGAACATTTTTTACCATGATTCTAACAGTTTGTTTTGCTGCACTGGTGAGTGCACAGGAACTTCCCATTTCATTCCCGATCACATTCGAGACCGGGGACCTGAGCAACTGGACGCAGTTTTCAAACGGCAGTAATGCTGCAGAGAATTTCACCATTGTGGACAATCCCGACAATACAGGGATCAACACCTCCGACAAATGTGTCAAGTTCATCGTGGAGGACGCTGCTGATAACTGGGCAGGGGCTTTCTCAGCTGCCGATTCAACGGAGAACTATGAGATCACCGAGGAGAACTCCATCCTGGAGATGATGGTGTATAAGGACAAAATCAGCCGCACCTGCCTCAAGGTGGAGGGTGATCCGGGCGGTGCCCTGGAGATCTTCACTGAAAACACCGTAACCGGTGAATGGGAGTTGCTTGTCTTTGATGCTTCGGCCGAGATCGGGAAAACCCATACCCTGATTGTGTTCTTCCCTGATTTCCCGGAAGCAAGGACTTCAGGAGGCACCAACTACGTTGATAACATCGGCTGGCAGGGGGGATCCACCTCAGTGAAAGAGGTCAACGGGATCGAAATGACCGTATATCCCAACCCGACTGTTGACGTACTGACGGTGAAATATCCCGGTATCGACAGGATCACCATTTCCAACCTGGTGGGCCAGCCAATCCGCTCCCTTGAATACCAGCAGGTGAGTTTTTCAAGGGTGGAGGTATCCGACCTGACCTCAGGCGTATACTTGCTGACCGTAGAGGCCAACGGAGTCACAACCACCTCCAAGTTCATCAAGAAGTAGGTTGAATCTGGATATAAACGGTATATGTAGTGAGCCCCGGGATTCCGGGGCTCTTCTTTTTTGAGATCAGGTGGAAAAAGCCTCTGCAAGATGCGATAATTTTGCCATCTTTACAGGTATGTTTCGGGCCGGGATATTCACCCTCATATCTGCACTGATACTCATGTTGGCTTGCGAAAAGGACCCCCTCCCGGAACCGCACCGCAGGCCGCCCTACGACTGTACGGTTCAGGTCAGCGACACCAATATGGTGGTGGGCATTACCGAAACACCCGATTCCCTCTATTTTCAGCTTGAAAACGGCGACCGGGTGATCCGTCCATGCAGTTGTATTGCCAGCTACGCCATCGATCCGGACCTGTGGTCGGTTCAGCTGACCTATGCCGACCTGACGGAAGAGCAGCTGCCCTATTTCGGCAACCTTGCGATCCCTGAAGACAGTATCCTCCTCAATCCATATGAACATTCTCCCCTGACGGCCCTGATACATTTCACCATTCCCTATCCCCGAAAGGTCAGGATCACCGTGCACGGACGGGATCTCTCCAGTCCCGACCTGACCCATACCTTCCGGGAACCGGCAACGAACCACTCCATACCGGTATACGGATTGTTTGCGGATTTTCTGAATCAGTTAAGCATCAGCATCCTGGATAACAGCGGAGCTGTGAGGAAAACCCGGCAGATTCAGATCCAGACCGGACCCCCGGGATTCCTCGATTGCGGTCCCATGACCGTGGAGGTGAATAATTACGAGGATACCCTCACTCCCCATTTCTTCCTGGTGCACAATGCGATCCACGATTCCCAGGGGTACCTCCGCTGGTACTCCGAACTGAGGGGAGTGAAGTATTTTCCGCTGTACGATCACCAGATCGCCATGCAACTGCGTGATGACAAGGGACTTCCGGCTCCTAAATGGGAGGATTTCCGCATCATGAGCATGCTGGGAGAGGAACTCGGGCTCTACGATGTCCCCAACAGGAACCACCACGAGATCATCGAAAAAACTCCCGGTGGTAACCTGCTGGTGGGGACCAATGCAGAACCCTATTACACCATTGAGGATGATACGGAGGATGCCATTGTGGAGATCGACAGGTATACCGGAGAGGTGGTCAAATTCTGGGACCTGAGGGAGATCTTCGATCCCACCAGGCCGCGCCTCTGGACAGAGATGGTCAATGACTGGTGCCACCTGAATTCCATCGAATACGACAGCACGGACAATACGTTGCTTATCTCCTCCAAACTTCAGTATTTCATCGCCAAAATCGACTACGAAACCGGGGCCATCAGGTGGATCTTCGGGAACCACGAAAACTGGAAAGCGCCCTGGCAGCCCTACCTGCTGGAGCCGGAAAACTTTGATACCAGCATTCATCCCGACCGGGACTGGACCTATGCCCAGCACATGCCAAGGATAACGAAGGAGGGAAACATCATCGTTTATGACAACGGACGGAGCAGACCGGGAGGGGATTTTACCAGGGCACATGAGTTTCGGGTGGATACGGTTGCAATGACAGTGCGGAAGGTCTGGACCCATGATTTTTCGTATTCCACCAGGGCGCTGGGAAGCATCCATAAATTTGATAATGAAAACGTGCTGATCGGGCACGGAGAAACGGGCACCCTGATTGAAGTGAACCGGGAGGGAGAGGTTCTCTTCCAGGGCCGTACCAAGACTTTTTACCGGGCCTATCCCATTGTATTGTACCAGTTTTAGCCCAAAAAGACATGAAGAAATCACACCGGAGTATAGCTATCTTTCTTGTTTTCAATATGATGACTGCTTTTTCGCAGGAGTTGCCGGCCGATTTCCCCACCCTCCATACCATGAAAACAGGTGAAACGGGAAAGGGATATACCTTCCTGTCGGTTTCCACCGATGTGGAGGGAATAGGTTATTACGTGATGATGGTGGATGACGACGGAGTGCCGGTCCGTTACCGGAAGCTTGCCAAAGATGATTATTCCTACGACTTCAAGGTCCAGCCCAACGGGCTCACTTCTTACGCACAGTTCCTTTCCCACCACAGTTATACGGGTGGCGGAAACTGCATACACATGCTCATGGACGAGGAGATGAATTTCGTGGACAGTGTCCAGCTGGGGAACGGGTACATTGCAGAAGCGCATGATTTTCAGCTGCTTCCCAACGGACATTACCTGGCGTTCGGGTATTACCTGACCGAGATGGACCTGTCGGAGCTGGTCGATGGCGGCTATCCCAATGCGCTGGTTTCCGGGGGAGTGGTCCAGGAGCTGGATGCCGACAAGAAGGTGGTGTGGCAGTGGCGTTCCTGGGACCATTATGATCCCGAGAACTATGATTTCGGCAGCAGGGCAGCCAGGCAGACGGTGAGCCAGTTCCACCTGAATACCATCAACCTCGATTACGACGACAACATCCTCCTGGCCACTCCAAGCTGGACCAAGAAAATTGACCGGAAGAGCGGACAGATCCTCTGGCACCTGGGAGGCAGTGAAAACGAATTCTCCTTTGTGGGTGTGGATAGCCTCGAAGGGGTGGGCGATGTGACCGGACACGCCTTTTACCTGCTTGAAAACGGCAACTACCTGATCTATGACAATGGCCCCAGGAGGGGTGCAGGCACTTCTGAAACCCATGAGTACAGGATCGACCAGGTGAACAAGATCGCCGAGAAGATCATGACCTTTATACCCGATACGGCCATCGCAGCCTGGCACCGGGGAAATGCACAGCGTCTGCCAAACGGCAACACCATGGTGGGCTGGGGGGGAGCCTCGGGAGACCACATTCCCACAGCCACTGAATTTGATCCTGATGGGAACATTGTATTCAAAGCGTGGTTTGACGATCCGGTAACGGAAAGTTACCGGGCGTTCCGTTTCCCCTACCCACCGGAACACAAATATGAAGCAGACATCATCGAAGTGGGACTGGGAAATACCTATGAGCTCTTGCAGGGCGATACCCTGGCCATCGGAGTGACTGTAAAAATTGAGGATTTGACCACAGTGGGGTACAGTGAACTCAATTTCACCACCCACGATTACGCCCCCAGGTTCCCCACTTTTACGGACCGTGCTCCCATGGTGCTGCCTGCACGGCTGCTGATGGAGGAGTATTCGGTCAATTATGTGGAAGGGGAAATCCGTTTCCAGGTGGATACCTTCAACATATCCGACCCGGACTCCATTACAGTGTACTACCGTCCACTGGCAGAAGGGACGCCTTTTATACCCCTGCCGACCACCTTCAATCCGGTGTCCAGGGAACTTGTTGCTGATTTTAACGGAACCGGTGAGTTCATATTCGGCTATCCCGATATTGAACATGGAGTGTTCGCTCCCATGACAGTTGCGCCGGCTTACGGCAGCCTGGAAAACTACCTCCACCCGGTGGGAATGGAATGGTCCCCGCAGGGTTTCTATTCCACATTTTCCCTGCAGCTCTCTGCCGATCCCGGTTTTGGAGAGCTGCTGCTGGATACCACCGGCATGGATCAGACCATTTTCCAGTGGTCCCATCAGGATGTCAATGACACGGTTTACTGGCGGGTGAAGACACACAACGACGCGGGGGAGAGCCCATGGAGCGATACCGCATATTTTGTGACCAGTGCACCCCACATTGAACTTACCGCTCCGGCTGGAGAAGAGATCTGGCAGCGTGGAATGGAACACTTCATCCAGTGGGAGGATAACATCGAAGAAGAGGTGGTGCTGGAGCTGTTCCACGACGGCAGCAAGCTGTCTACCATCGATACCGCCGAAAGCCGGAGCGCCTATCAGTGGGCTATCCCGTTCGATCTCGATTCCGCATGCGGGTACCACATCCGGATCAGCAGTGTGGCCGATCCTGCCATCCATGATGTAAGCACCCTCACATTCAGCATCAACGATTCCTCCTGCACCGGCGGAGAGGTGGCCGACGTGAAATTGCTCGCTCCCAATGGCGGTGAGCTGTTCTACCCTGGAGATACGGTTCAGATCACCTGGGCCAACAGTTCAGGCGAAACACTTACACTGGATCTTTATGGTAACGAAGCAATCATGGAGACAATCGCCACCGGAGCCGATGGCAGCCAGACCACATGGATCGTTCCCCAGGGGATGGAAGCCGGCAGCAGTTACCGGATCGTGCTCACCAGCGAGGGCAGCCTGGCCCTGACCGATGCCGGCAACAGCGATTTCACCATCGCGGAAGGATTTCCCAGTTCAATCCGGCCTGAAAGGAGATCTGGTACGGGATTTCAACTTTATCCCAACCCGGCCACCCGGGAGATCACCCTCGGCTATTCCCTGGAGCGGGAAGCGGAGGTGGAGATCAGCATCTTTAACCTGCAGGGGATGGAAATGGAGATCATTCATCTTCCCGGCAGGTCTCCCGGAAACCATACCTTCAATCATTCCGTGGAACAATACCCGGCAGGGATCTACCTTGTAAAATTCCGCATCGGGGTGGAGGAAACGGGCACCCTGCTGCAAATTCAGTAAATAATTGTGATCCTGATCAACATTATTGTATCAGAATGGTTAATGAGATGAACCCTTATCAGAAACCAACATAGCATGGAAAAATTTCAGGAAACCATCGAAAGATTGTATGGATTATTTGTACGGTACGGAATGAAGTTCCTGCTGGCCGTCGTTGTTCTTGTTGTCGGTCTGCTGGTGATCAGGTGGATCACCCGGGGCCTTGTGAAACTGATGAAAAAGCGGGATGTGAATGAATCACTCATTCCGTTCCTCAGATCGCTCACCAACATCCTGCTTAAAGTCATGCTGGTCATCAGTGTGATGGGGATGGTCGGGATCCAGATGACCTCCTTCATTGCTGTGCTGGGTGCCGCCGGTCTGGCTGTCGGCCTGGCCCTTCAGGGAACCCTGCAGAACTTTGCAGGCGGTGTGATGATCCTGCTTTTCAAACCCTACCAGGTGGGCGACTTTATCGAAGCCCAGGGATTCATGGGAACGGTGAAAGAGATCCAGATATTTACCACCATACTCACCACCCCCGATAACCGGAAGGTGATCATCCCCAATTCGCCCCTGGCCACCGGATCGATCACCAACTTTTCGGCCATGCCCATCCGGCGGATCGATTTCTCATTCGGGATCGCCTACGACGATGACATCGACCAGGCCAAGAAGGTTCTCCAGAAAATGGCAGACAGCGACAGCCGGGTGCTGAAAGGGGATAACCCGCCACAGGTAATGGTGGAAGAGCTGGCCGACAGTTCGGTCAACCTCAAGCTCAGGGTCTGGGTGAAATCGGAGGATTACTGGGATCTCTATTTCGATATCATTGAAGGCGGCAAGAAACTGTTCGACAAGGCCGGAATCTCCATTCCGTTCCCGCAGCGAGACGTACACGTCTATAACCACAAGTAGCTGAAGGCTCAGCCTTTCCTGGCCCACGTATCCCTGAGGGGAACGGTGCGGTTAAATACCAGGTTGTCCCGGGTTGAGTCGGGATCCACATTGAAATAACCGATGCGCTGGAACTGGAAATTTTCCAGTGGCCGGGCATTTTTGAGTGATGGCTCCACGAAACCGGTGATCACATCCAGGGAACGCGGATTAAGGAATTCCACCGGACTCCGGTCCTTATGCCCCGCAGGATCGGGATCATTGAAGAGTCGGTCATAGAGCCTCACCTCCGCCTCCACGGCATGGTTGGCTGAAACCCAGTGCAGGGTTCCCTTTACCTTCCGGTTGGCTTCGGGCCCTCCGCTCCGGGTCGCCTCATCATAGGTGCAGTGAACTTCGCTGATCTCCCCGTTCCGATCCCTGATAAAATCTTCGCACCGGATGATGTAGGCCGATTTCAGCCTCACCTCGCGACCGGGTCCCAGTCTGAAATACTTCCGGGGGGGATCCTCCATGAAATCATCCCGCTCTATATAAATTTCCCTGGAGAATGGTATAGTACGGCTCCCCATGGCCTCATCCTCGGGATTGTTGATGGTCTCCATCCACTCCTCCTTTCCTTCCGGATAGTTGGTAATGATCACTTTCAGCGGGTTGAGCACCCCCATCACACGCGGGGCCCTTTTGTTCAGGTCCTCCCTCACTGCAAATTCAAGCAATCCCACATCGTTTGTGGCCATCACCTTGGTGTAGCCGATGCTGTCATTGAAATTGCGGATCGACTCCGGAGTATAGCCGCGCCGTCTCAGCCCCGAAAGGGTGGGCATGCGGGGATCGTCCCACCCGTTCACATGACCCTGTTTCACCAGCTCCAACAACACCCGTTTGCTCAGTACTGTATAACTCAGGTTCAACCTGTTAAATTCGGTTTGCCTGGGACGGTAGTCCCCGGTCATCAGTTGTTCCACCAGCCAGTCGTACAGGGGCCGGTGCACCTCAAATTCAAGGGTACAGAGGGAATGGGTCACTCCTTCGAAATAGTCGCACTGTCCGTGGGCGAAATCGTACATGGGATATACCTTCCAGGTATCCCCCGTGCGGTGGTGCGGATGAAATAGGATGCGGTAGATCACCGGATCCCTCATGTGCATGTTGGGTGATGCCATATCGATCCTGGCACGCAATACCCTCGCTCCCTCCGGAAATTCTCCGGTGTTCATGCGCTGGAAAAGATCCAGGTTCTCCTCCGTACTGCGATCGCGGTAGGGGCTGTGCTTCCCAGGCTCGGTCGGGGTTCCCTTCTGGCTGGCAATCTCCTCTGAGGACTGGTCATCCACATAAGCCAGCCCCCGTTTGATCAGGTCCACGGCGAAGTCGTACAATTTCTCGAAATAGTCGGAAGCATAATACTCCCGGTCCTCCCAGTCAAACCCCAGCCAGCGGATGTCCTCCTTAATGGAATCTACATATTCCACATCTTCCTTGGTGGGATTGGTATCATCAAACCGCAGGTTGCATTTGCCCCCGTAATTCTCGGCGATGCCGAAATCGAGGCAGATGGCCTTGGCGTGACCGATATGCAGGTAACCGTTGGGTTCCGGGGGGAAGCGGGTATGCACCCTGCCCTGGTCCCTGCCGGTTCGCAGATCCTCCTCCACAATGGCTTCAATGAAATTGAGGCTTTTCTTTTCTCCGGATGCTGCTTCGTGATCGGTCATGATTCCTGATGATTGGGACTGACAAAAATAGCAATTTTTCAACCTTACTCAAGCTCCGTTTCTGACAGGCACATGGAGCTGAAGGCTGGCCCTGATGTCTGTCCTGGAGACGGCGTCAAGGGATTTGATAACCTCGGTGCGGGTTGCAAGCTCTTTGCCCGCTTAAAAATAGGTCTGTAAAGAGCATGCTATTTGCAAATTCAATACCTTTATTGATATTAATCCACCAATACTAATCTGATTTGCTTATGGGTAAAATCATTATTGAAGAGATGGAATTCTACGCCTTTCACGGACATTACCGGGAGGAGCAGATTGTGGGAAACCGTTTCCTGGTGGACCTGGAATTGGAGACCGACCTGAAGGCTCCCGCAGATTCCGACAGGCTGGACGATGCCGTAAACTATCAGCAGGCCTACCAGATCATTAAAAAGGAGATGCGGCGGAAGAAATCGAACTTGCTCGAAAACATAGGGAAACGGATCCTGGATGCACTTTACGAACAGATGTCAGGTTTTGAACGCGCTACACTGAGGATCCGGAAGATGCACCCTCCGCTGGGCGGACCTGTCAAATCGGTGGGAATCACCATGAGCCGCTGACATGGCCCTGAAAAAGTGCCAGAAATGCGGTGCCTCCTTCCGCTGCGAGGGAGAGGGAGACTGCTGGTGCGAACAGCTGCAGATCCATAGGGTTCAGATGCTTGAGATACTGGAGCTGTATACCGACTGCATCTGTCCCCGCTGCATGAAGGAGTATGAAGCCAGAGAGTAAGGCAGCACGGAATGGTAACCCGATGGTAGTTTCACATTCTCATTTTTTCCGGAACACACATATATCCTGGTAATTGTTGAGTTCGGTCCGGGGCCTTCCCGGCCAGAACCCGTATCTGATCTGCCCGGCCGTGAAACCGGTATCGGGGAGCAGCTCTTCAACCAGGAAGTCCTCCTTGTAGGCCACGTTGGCAGCCTTCACCCTCGGATGAAACAGGTAGTGGTTTTCCAGCCTGGTTGGGAACATCTCTCTGCCCGAGCCGGCCATCACCTCCTCCGCCTCCCGGTTCATGATAAAGAAAGTGGCAAAACAGACCCCTCCCGGTTTGAGTACCCGCTCTATCTGCAGCAGGTAGTTCCGGACATCTTCCGGGAGCATGTGGGTAAATACGGAGGTCAGGACCACCAGGTCGAACTCTGCATCCCGGTAGGGGAATACAAAGTGTTTCGCTTCCCGGTCGGTCCTCAGGTTGTAAAGGTCATTCTTCAAATCGACGTGGGTAAATTGAAATGCCGGGTACCGGCTGGTGATCTTTTTCCTGCACCACCGGATGGCCGGAAGGACAATATCGAAACCCTCATAAGATCCCTCCCCGTCCAGAAACCGGGTCAGGGGAACGGCCACTCTTCCCATGCCGCATCCCACATCCAGGACCCTGTCCGAAGGTTTCAGTCCGGCCAGGGCAACCAGCTGCTCCCTGATCGACTCACCGGTGGATTTGAAATCCCCGCTGCCTATGAAAATTCTTCCCTTTGGCGGGATCATGGGATCCCTCTTACCGGTAACAGTGTCATAGAGGTCCACGGGAAGGTACCAGATCCGTCTGGCCAGACGTCTCATCCCGGGCGGCATCAGGTAATATGCATTTCTGAGGATCTCCATCATTTGAATTTTTGGCAGCGGCTTTGGGATCTACAGCATCAGTGTGACCAGCACCGGGAGGTGATCTGAGAAGAAGGACCGGTCACGGGAATCGGTCAGGGCACCATAACGCAGCACCCGTATACCTCCGGATACAAACACATAGTCGATCCTACTCCGGGGGGGATCGTCGTAGGTGAATCCATGGTAGGTGGCCACCGATCCGTAGGGAGGAAGTTCGGTCACATCATAAGCATCATGCAGCCTGTCGCGGATTTGATGGATGGGGGCCGCATCGGGGGGAAGGTTAAAATCGCCGCAAAGCACCACAGGTGATTCCTTCCCGGCTATTTCGTCCATTTTTTTCAGGATCAGTGCGGCCGATTCCTTCCTGGCTACTTCCCCCACATGATCGAAATGGGTGTTGAATACGAAAAGGATCTCCCCCGAAGCGTGCTCCTCCAGTTTCACCCAGCTGCAAATCCTGCGGCAGGCAGCATCCCAGCCATAACTGCACTGTTCGGGATGCTCGGACAGCCAGAACGTACCCCCATCAAGCCTCCTGAAACGGGAACGATCATAAAATACCGCCGAAAACTCCCCTTCCCGTTTTCCGTCATCCCGTCCGACCCCTTCATAGGAAAATCCGGGAAACTCCTCTTCCAGGTAATCGACCTGTCCGGGCAGCGCTTCCTGAACACAGAATATGGATGCCCTGTGGAACCTGAACAGGGATGCCACATCCTGCTTTCTTTTCGGCCAGGCATGTTCCCCGTCGCCGGGAGTATTTAACCGTATGTTGTAGGTAATCAGTTCAACCGGTTCCTGGGCTGCGACCGAGACGGACCAGCCCAGCACTAAAATCCAGATCAGCTTTTTCATTTGTATATATCTATTCCATTTTTAATCATGTAACCCCCCAGGACCCGGCGAGCATCGCTGTGATCCCGATCATACAGGCATGTCGAGCCAGAAATATTGCCCGAGCCCCACACCGAATATGATGATCCCCATGCATCCGTGGAGCACGGAGGTGAACAGCACGCTCCTGGTCCAGAGATATACCTGGGCAAAGTAGAGCCCCCCGATAAAGGTAATGATCATGGAGACGGGATCATAATAGACAATGTGCATAAAAGAGAAGGCGATTCCGCTGGTCGCAGTAAAGAACCACTCTTTCACGAACAATGTCCTGAACCTCCTGAACAGAAAGGTACGGTAAATGATCTCCTGTCCGAATGCCGAAAACACGGGATAGAAGAAACAGAGGGCCACAAAGATCCATGGATTGTTCCTGGGCAGATTGAACAGTTGATCCCGTTCGAACAAGAGGACATATCCGAGCATGACTGCCAGGGTTGCCAACACGATCAAGCCGTGTCTCCAAACCATCCTGGAGGGAACCTGCCACCGGAACAGTTCCTTCCAGTTGAAATCGGTGGTCCGCCGCAGTACAATAAAAATAAACAGCAATACGGGCAGGATGATCATACTCGGATGGATAAAGTCCCTGTCGAAATAGATCAGCAAAGGGATCCCGAGAAACAGCAGCAGGAGCTCCGCCACCCTCCACATGGCACTATGTTTGGTCACACCCCTGCCCATCGGTCATTCACGCGGTTCATCACTCCTAAAGATAATCCAAAGTTTCTTAACTTGTCATCCAATACAGCGGGTCCGTGTACAGGTATGAGAGATACAATTTCAGGTTGTTTACGCCTCTTCTGGCCCTGATGGTAGTCATCTTCGCCATCTATCGGGAGTACATAGGCGCAGCAGTTTCCCTTGGCTTTGGCATTCTATCCGCCTTTTCTTACCAGGGGATCCTCATCGACGCGGAAAAACAGCGATTCATGAAATACGACAGGCTTCTCCGGTTCAGGATCGGGCGCTGGGAACCCTATTCCACCCCCTCCTATGTGACCCTGGTGCGCATTAACCTGAGCAGCCAGCGGACCCTGCCTTCCCCCCTGGCCCTGCCCGACCGAAGTAAAAGTGCCAAATCCTTCAAGGTCAACCTGGTGGTGGAAGGAACAGAACGTTACATCGGTATCTGTCGCGGCAATTTTGAATCCATGAAATCAGAAGCACTCCGCCTCGGCAGACACCTGGGGATCCGGGTGCTTGACTACTCCACCCATGAAAAGGAATGGATTCTTTAAGTCATTGAATAACTGATTTTTAATAATTTATTCTCCAAAAATTCCCGGAAAATCTTGACCTTCCGGATTTATGAGTATTAAATATGTATTATACATCCTGTTTAATACATATTGTCTAATATGAAATCAGATGACAGATTAGAAGAAGAATTGCTCACAGCCTGGGAGGAGACTTACAAGAAAGGGCAGCTGACACTCTGGATCTTTCTGGCCCTGAAGGAAGGACCCAAGTATGTGAACGAGCTGCATGAATCGATCGCTTCATTTTCACGCGGAACCATTACGGTCGAAGAACAGAGCCTCTACCGCACCCTGAGAAAATTCTACCGCCTGAAAATGGTGGACTTCAGCTCCGGAAAAGGGAACAAGGGTCCCGACCGGAAATATTACCACCTGACCCCGCTGGGGAACACCCTGCTAAACAAATTCATTGAAAGAAACATCCGTCTCTTTTTTGAAGATCCCCTGAAGGCACTGCTGCTTTCATGACAGATAGAGCTTATTGATAATAAAATCCAAATCCATGAAGATCATATCTCGCAACCTGTTGTTATTTGCATTTCTGCTGCTGCTTTATACCGTGCTGTTCCGGTTCGGACTGAGTTCGCTGCTGAAGGCCGAGGCCTGGTTCTGGGTGGTTGCCATCGCTGTGGCTTACGGAGCCATCATATTTGTGACTGCCTGGATGACCGGCCGGAGAGAGGGAATGCAGAATTTTCTGTTCAATGCCGGTTTCCGCTGGAAATGACCACATTCGTCGTCTGGGGGGCTGCATCGGAAGCCTGGTTCCTTCAGGATCTCCATTCAGCCTACGAATCGATCAGGGTGGTTCATATTACCCTCCTGATATGGAGCGGATTCCTGGTAATGCACCTGATACTTTTCCTGATACTGAAACGGCGCACCATCAGGGGGATCCAGAAATCGGACATTTTTGAATAAACCGACGCCGGATAAAAAGGGAGAAGGGATTGCCATCAAGTGACAACCCCTTCTTTCATATATGGTATGGTACCAACAGTTCTAGAACCAGATCCCCACTGAAATGATCCACTGGCTGGGCCTTGCATCCAGGACAAATTCGCTGCCCCCGATGGTGAGCGATTCCCCGAGCTGGCTCAGGGAACCTTCGTACCTGGCATCCACGCTTAACTTCTGGAACAGGTCGACTCCCGCACCTGCCTGGAATCCCCAGGTCATGGTTTTGGTAAACAGGGTATAATCGGGTTCCAGTTCGGTGAGATCTGTCGACTCACTCAGCACGATGGCACCGGTGGGCCCCGCATTCAGCCTGACCGGCCCAAGCTTGACCCCGACCAGCACCGGAATATCTATCCGGCTGAACCTGACATTCAACACTTCGGTAGGCCCATTCTCCATTACCTGTTCTACGGTTCCACCCCCCGCATTGAAATAAGCTTCGGGCTGAATGTAAACCATGGCAATTTTGATCCGGGTCTGTACCCCGAAATGGTACCCCATTACTGCATCTCCGGTCACCAGGTCATAAACTTCACCTCCATCGCTGATTCCTGTAATATCCTCAATTTTAAGGGAAGAAAATCCCACCCCCGCTTTCAGGCCATATTTGAAAATCTGGGCTTCTGAAGAGGTATACCCGACCAGCAACGCGACCATCAATATCATTAGTTTTCTCATGGTATTCCTTTTTGGTTGATTTCTATGACTAGCTGTTAAACGTGAAAAAAGAGCCATTGGTTGCATTGATCGTGGTTAAATCAATGCTTTCATCGATTTCGGCCGGTTACGCCGTCAGGTCCCTGATGACAATGGAAGCGAGCATGCAGCCGAATATGGCAGGAATATAGGAGATGGTTCCCACGGTGGACTTTTTATTCCGTTCGCCTTCGACCGGAATGACCATCTCACTGGGAACCTGTTCAGTGGAGAAGACCGTACTGAAACCCCCTTCGACACCCATTTTCCGCAGTTTTTTCCTCAGCACATAAGCGAGCCTGCAGTTATAGGTGGCTCCGAAATCGGCCACACGTACTTGCGAGGGGTCCAGTTTTCCGCCGCTTCCCATGGAGCTTGCCAGACGGCGGCCCATTTTCACGGCGTGATAGATGAGATATATTTTCGGCGAGAGTGTATCAATGGCATCGACTACATAATCATAGGGAGTCTCCAGAAGCCTGGGAATCCTTTCCTCCCTGATAAATTCGTCCACCATATCCAGCTCCAACCCTGGATTGATATCTTTCAGGCGCTCTGCCATGGCCGATACCTTGGACTCGCCCAGGGTACGATGGGTGGCCGGAAGCTGCCTGTTCAGGTTGGAAGGTTGAATCGTATCGCCATCCACCAGGGTCATTTTCCCTATGCCGCTCCTGCACAACATTTCCGCAGCCACGGATCCCACGCCCCCCAATCCTGCAACAAGGATATGTGCGCTCCTTAAACGCGCATGTTTTTCCTCACCCAGCAGCTGTATGGTGCGCTCCTGCCAGGCTGGATGGGGCTGAACGATGTTCATTGACCGGGGGGTTAAAAAAACTCTGAAACCCTTGGAAGGTCCGATTTTGCATTTTCAACAAGCTGTGCCCTGAGCTGATCAACGGGGATCCCCTTTACCTCAGCGGCGAAATGATAGATCTCCCGGATGTCCAGGTCTCCCTCATCGGTTTCAAGAAAAAGTCTGTCTGCCGGCACCAGCACCAGCGATTCGACTATCTTCGAGTGTTCTTTGGCGATGGCCTCCCCGAAGGAGAGCCTGAATCCTGCCTTCAGCAATGCTTCTGCCATCTGGGGACTCCCGTTGTAACCATGGATGATCATCGGAACCGACGGTTTGTGGACTTTCATAAATTCCACCATCTCATTGAACGCCCTGACCACATGAAGGATGACGGGCATGTCGGTATATTCGGCGATCTCAACCTGCGTTTCGAAAATCTTCCTCTGCAGATCCAGGGGTGCATCGATCGATTTATCCAGTCCAATCTCGCCGATGGCCATGATACGTGGATTTTCAGTAGACAGCCTTACTTTGGCCAGCGTGTCCTCCACATCTACCTTTCCCACATTGTACGGATGGAACCCAACCGAGTAGAATCCATGCTCGATATCCTCCGGGGGATAATCCTTCGCCATCAGGTTCATCATGACCCATTCCTGAATGTTGTTGGCTTGCCTGTGCCCGTGGATGTTGATGTAGATCTTGTGTGCCGGCTGCATTGCTTAAAGGTTTTAATTATTTCTGAAGCGATTCTATTCCGCGGTTCATTCTCTCGACCACCTCCTCCTTTCCCAGGAACGCTGCCAGATCAAATAACCCGGGACCTTTGGCCTCACCCACAAGCAGCAACCTCCATGCATTCATGATTATACCCATACCCCACCCTTTCTCTTCGATCAGGTCCTTGACGGCCTCTTCGATGGATTCCGGGGTAAAGGGGTCACATTGTTCCATGATATCCCTGAGGATGAGCATTTGTTCGGGGCTCTCCGCTTTCCACCTCTTTTTCACTACCGCTTCGTCATAACCGGCAGGCGGAGAGAAAAAGAACCAGGCCTGATCCCAGATCTCATGCATAAAATTGATCCTGGGCTTGATAAGCGGTATGAGTGTCTGAAGTTCCTCGCGGTCACAGCTCACATTGTGCTCCTCCAGCTGCCGCTGAAAAGAGAACCTGAGTTCACTGTCCTGGATCATCTGAAGATGTTGATGGTTGAACCATTTTGCTTTTTCGGGATCATACCTCGATCCGGATTTGCCCACTTTCTCCAAATTGAATTCATCTACCAGCTGTTCCAGTTTGAACAGTTCCTGCTCTGTGCCGGGATTCCATCCCAGCAATGCCAGCAGGTTGATGACCGCTTCGGGCAGGTAGCCCTCCTCCCTGAAGCCCGGTGAAATTTCTCCCGATTCAGGTTCTTTCCATTCCAGCGGAAATACAGGGAATCCACCCTGATCCCCGTCCCTTTTGCTCAGTTTTCCCTTCCCCGAAGGTTTTAATATCAGGGGAAGGTGCGCAAAGGAAGGCATCAGGTGATCCCATCCCAGGGCCCTGTATAGGGAAGCATGGAGCGGAAGGGAAGGCAGCCACTCCTCGCCCCTGATCACGTGCGAAACAGCCATCAGGTTATCGTCTACTACGTTGGCCAGGTGATAGGTGGGCATGCCGTCGGATTTGAACAGGATCTTATCATCCAGGGTGGAGCTATTCACCACCACCTCCCCCCGGATCATGTCCTCCATGCTGATCTCCCTGCCGGGTTCAAACATGAACCGGACCACATAGGGTGTACCTGACGCTATGATCTCATCCACCCTGGACTGATCCATGCCGAGGGAATTATTCATCGATTCCCTGGTGCTGGCATCGTATACAAAGGTCTCTCCCTTTGCTTCAAGATCCTTCCTGATCCCGTCCAGTTCCTCCGGTGTATCGAATGCGTAGTAGGCATGTCCTTTCCTGATCAGCTCCCGGGCATAGGCACCATACAGCTGTTTTCGCTCCGACTGCCTGTAGGGCCCGAATCCTCCTCCCTGCCTGGGGCCTTCATCTGGGTAGAGACCGCACCAGTCCAGTGCATCCAGAATATACTCCTCTGCACCCGGTACAAACCGGGTCTGGTCCGTATCTTCAATGCGAACAATGAATGATCCTCCCGACTTTCTGGCAAACAGATAATTAAACAGTGCCGTCCTCAACCCCCCGATATGCAATGGCCCTGTGGGGCTTGGTGCAAATCTTACCCTGACGTTCTGATTCATTCCCATGAATTTTCAAAATTCCTTCCCATAGTGGCAAATATAGATAAAATGGTTCGGAAGATGAGGTCAATCACGGGATTGCTTTCTGAGATAGTCGGGGTAAAGTTCATCCCTCACCCATTTGAAATCTGGTTCCAGATCGAGAAGTTTTTTATATACTTTTCCGGCTTTTTCGGGCTGATCCGTCTCCTCGTAGGCGATCCCGAGCCCTGCCAGGCAATTCAGATAGACCCAGTTCCGGTCGGTTCGACCGGGGGATTCCTCAAATAACCTGACTGCCTTCTCATAATGGGGAACCGCATCTGTTTTGGACCCTCCGAATATGGCCGGTTTATAAAATTCGATGTTCCCCTTTTCCATCCACGCCTGCGGCTCCCGGGGTCCCCTTTTTAGGGCCTCGCTGTTGGCCTCTTCAGATTTCTTCCCGAAATGGGGTGCCCGGATCGGCTGCAGGTTGATCCGGTATCCGTAAAAGGCCCCTATGAGACTGTAGACCCTGGGAACCTCGATCCCTTTCTCAAGCAACACCTTGGCCTGTGCCTCTGCCTCCTCCAGCACCCGCTCGGCCTCTTTCTTCTGTTTCATGGAGAGACAGTAACCGATGTAGCCATATTGTACCTCTGTCAGTTCGTAGAGCAAAACGGGGTCTTTTTCAATGGCTGCCTTTCGTTCCATCTGTTCCATGGTCTCCTTCCAGAGATCCATCCTTCCCCGCAGATAAGCATCGTAAATCCTTCCCTGGAAATCCTGGGCAGCTGTCGGCAGGCTCAGGATTAAAAGCATCCCGGTAATTATCTTATTCATACAACACCTCTTATTCATATAACAACCTAACTACTAACTAACCTAACCCCTAACTCCTAACCCTTAACTATTTTTCATTTCCCTTGGAACTGAATGGTCCTATCCTTCCACGAATGCGTTCCCTTGCGCTTCATCCGGAAAGATCCGATCACCATCCGGATGAAGGAGAGCTGGATCACAGGCGCAAGAGGCAGCAGGGGCCACACGGGCTGGCGGCTCAGTCTCAGGATCACGATCCGCATGACCGCAGCCAGGAGAAGGTAGAGCAGGGCCAGGGTTGCCGACATGCCAAGCCAGACAAACACCACCCCCAGGGTGCTGAACAGGGCAAATAGAACCATGACCAGTCCGCTGCCCCCGAAGAAAGCAAACATGCTTCTTGTAAATCCGAAGATGGCATCCCTGTAGCTGTTGTACATCCTGCAGGAGATCTCACCCCTGCCAAGTAATGTCTGGGTAGTGTATCCCATCCTTTTCATCAGCCGCATGATGTGGATATCCTCCACATTGATCCCTTTCACCAGCCGGTGAAACCGGTGCTGTCGGTATTCCCTGCCCCTGAACAACATCAATTGCCCGTTGGCAGCCGAGAGTGAAGGATAATGACTGGTACGTATCAGATTCAGGGGGAGCAGGCTGAGCAGGATCCAGTTCATAACAGGGACCGTCAGTTTTTCTCCCGTTGTCTTCATAAGCTGGCGGGGGAAAAGCGACAGAAGGGAAAGGTCATGCCGCACTGCAAATCCTACCGCTCTTGTGACCAGTTCCGGGGAAACTTTCACATCCGCATCCATGAAAAGCAGGTATGCTCCCCTGGCATTTTTTGAAAGCCGGTGGCATGCATGGTTTTTCCCGGTCCATCCATCAGGGAGCGACCCCCCGCTGAGGATGGTCATCCGGTCACATGCCGCCCCGTATTTTTCCAGCAGAACCCCGGTCCCATCTGTAGATTGATCGTTGTAAACAATGATTTCCAGGTTGGAGTATTGCTGATGGAGGAGCCCATCGAGCAGCTCGGGTAGGTTCTCTTCTTCGTTCCGGGCGGGGATCAGCACTGAAACCAGCGGCTGCGTGTCATTCCCTTTTTCAGTCAGGTAGGGAAAAGACAGAAGATTGGAGATCGCTATGATCAGCCTGACCAACAGGATCACTATTGCAGGGAATGCCAGCCAGATCATGCCCATTGCTTTTGTTGGTGGATGCTCTGCTGAATGTGCCGGTTAAATTCATTTTCCATCTCCTCCACACCCTTTCCCCGATGATCATAGTCATACACGTACAGATGCAACTCGGGTTTCCGGCTGGAGAAATAATCGAACAGCGAGATGTAGAAGATCACCCGGATGGGGCGACTGAGGTAGGAGAAGATCCGGTACCACCCTTTTTCAAAGCTGACCGGCAGATCGGATATGGAATGGATCCTCCCCTGTGGATAAAGAACCACCATGTTTCCAGGATCAGAGAGGATCTCTGCCGTATATTGCAGGGATTCCAGTGCACTCCGTGTGCCTTTCCTGATGGAATAGGCCCCGGCTTTATTGAGAAACATCCGCTTTTCAAGTTGTTCCTCCAGCATCATGATGTGGATCTTGCGGCGGAAAAGTTCCTGGTTGATGTAGTGTGCGAGAAACCCGTCCCACCAGCTCACATGGTTCCCTATCATCAGGATGGCATCTCCGTTGTCCTTCACCGTGTGGTGAATCTCAATCCTGCTGAAATCCCGGCGGGGCATCCTCCTGGAGTACCATGTGAAGAATGGATAATAAAACCAGTGGTGGCGCGCTTTAAGGATCATTGGAGGTGCTTTTGTTTTTAACCTGGTATAGTTTCCACCAGGGAACCCCCGGATAGAGATGGTGTTCATTGTGGTACCCAAAAAAATAACAGGAGAGCATGGCCCAGGGGTGATTACGTCTGAGGGTCCTGGCCCTGTGTTTTCCCATGGCCTCCGTATGTGGTTCCCTGTGCGGGATAAAGGTGCCAAAATAGAAGAGCTGGAAGGTACCCAGGATCGCCGGGATGATCCAGAATGCCAGCAGGGTGGGGGTAGGGATCCCTCCCAGGTGCTTAAGCAGGTTAAAAATAATGGCCATGGCCAGCAGCTGCCAGAGGGTAGTGTACCTGACCATGAACATGAACCACCAGGCAAAGAAATTCTGGGACTTCACATAAAAGTCTGGATCCTTCTCAGTGGCAGGATACCTGTGATGATCCCAGTGGTTCTTAATCAGACGCCGGTAGGACATCCCCGCAAACAGGAACACTGCGGCCGTACCGATGGCCAGGTTGATCTTTTTGTTTTTTGAAACGGTCTGGTGCATGGCATCGTGACCGGTGATGAAGAGCCCGGTATAGAGATAAGCCTGTATGAGCATATGGATGTACATCCATGGATTGGACCAGGCAACCTCCACGCCGGTGAGGATGTAAGCCAGGTGCCCACCCCACAATCCCATGATCAGCAACGCTAGGAAAAGTCCCATAAGGCCACAATAACTATCCAGAGATCCAGTACGATGAAGAATCCCATCTGAATAAAAAACAATGGCATTGCCAATTTGTTTTCCCTGTCAAATATGCCGAGCCTGCCTGCCAGGGAATTGAGCAGGAAGGCGATGATAAACCAGGCCAGATAGTTTTGGAGCGGGACCGCCCCCCCAGCCCAGCTCCACATATCCAGCCTGATGGCGGCCGGTTCGAGCGCGAAATCGTATACGACCATCAGCGCAGCAGCGGTAACGGCCCTGAAGTAGGGCGTGTCGATGTACCTGTCGGTGATGGAAAGGCTGCAGTATACCAGCAACAACCAGTTCACCCCGATCATCAAAGGGGTATGGAATACCTGGGGTCCCAGCGTATCCCCGTAACTGTATTCCCCGAATAGTATCCCGGTGGTCACACCCACAGCCTCCACAGCGATCCCGGCCACGAATATGATGAAGGCCCCGATCCAGAACCGGCGGGTGAACCGGCCGTGATGGATGAGCAGCAGTCCCAGGCTGGCAAGCAGCGAAAAGGGTGTCAGGGATTGAAACAGGTTCCTTGTTACCGGGACCACCATCCCGGCCACTCCCACTGAGAAGTAGATAACCAGTATCGGAACCAGGTTCCTGGATCGTAAATATTTGATGATCCTGTTAATGGTATCAGTCATGTATTTGACGGTCAACAATTTTAGCCGAAGCCAGGCACAGGGGTATCCCGCCCCCCGGGTGGACGCTTCCGCCCACGAAATATAACCCTTTATATTTTCTCAGGTAATTGGGATGCCTGCTGAATGCTGCCAGCCTGTTGTTGGAGCTGTTTCCGTAAAGTGCCCCGCGGTGGGAAGTTGTTGTTTCCTCGATGGAACGCGGATCGAGGGTAAACTCCTTCATGATCAGCGGCTCCACATCGATACCCAGCACCCTGTTGATCTTCTCAATGACCGATTTCCGGGCCCTTTCAACGAGACTGTCCCAATCCTGTCCCAGATTTTCCGGCACATTGATCATGACAAACCAGTTCTCTTTTCCTTCAGGAGCATCCCCTTTTACAAGTTTTGAGGAGATAAAGAGGTAGACCGTGGGATCGTGGTAGATCCCCGTTTTCTGAGCCAGTACCCTGAATTCCTCCCTGTAATCTCCGGAAAAGAGGATATTGTGCAGGTCGAGCTGAGGGAAAGATCCATCCACGGCCCAGTAGAAGATCAATGCCGAACTGCTTTTCTCTTTATTGAACTGCCTCTCCGGAAAAGGAACATCCTGAAGCAGATCCCTGTAGAGGTAATAAATATCCATATCACTGATTACCAGATCGGATGGACAGATCCCTCCCTCCACCACCACCCCCCTGGCTACATTCTTTTCCAGCACCACCTTTTCCACAGGTTGGTTGAAATGGAAGACCACCCCCATTCTGTCGGCAAGTTTTTTCAGTTCAAGGGCAATGGAATACATCCCATCCTCGGGAAAATAAGCTCCCAGGTTGTGTTCCAGGTGCGAGATCACGTTGAGGGTGCCCGGTGCCCGGTAAGGATCCGAACCGTTGTAGGTGGCGTACCTGTCAAAAAGTTGAACCAGCTTTTCCGATTGGAAGCTCCTCCGGTTGGCCTCATGCATGGTTTTCATGGAGTCCAGTTTCCGGAACTTCAGGAGTGCCCTCATAAATTTGCCTGAAAGGAGGGTGCCGATCCTTGCAAAGCTGTTGAAGATGAATACATCGCCTGTCAGCTCATAGATCGTCTTGCTGCGGTCCAGGTAATTCATCACAGCTGATGCAGGCTCTCCAAGCACCCTTTCAACCTCGCCGGCAAACTGCTCCGCGTCACCGAAAGCATCCAGCACTTTACCATCCTCGTAAAAATAACGTGTGATGGTTTCCAGCCTCCGCATCCTGATGGAGGTTTTCATCTCCTCACCAGCCATCACATAGAGTTCCTCCACCAGGTCGGGAAGGGTGAAGAGGGACGGACCGGTATCCCAGCGGAACCCTCTCCATTCCAGGGAGTTCAATTTTCCGCCCGGACCCCCGTTCCGCTCAAACACGGTTACCCGGTGCCCCTTGCTGGCCAGCCGGATCGATGCGGCCAGACCTGCAATTCCCGCGCCAATGATGTTAATGCTGAGTCTCATGGACAATTTCTCTCCACTTAAACAAAACCCCCTTTTTAATTGTTTAAGGTTTTGAATTTAATGAATAAACAAAACTAAATCCACCCCATGCAGAAGAAAGTACTGATTATCGGAACAGGCCTTGCGGGACTCACCTCGGCCCTTCGCCTTGCCAAAATGGGTTACCACGTTGAAATGGTAGAGAAACACCACCAGGCGGGGGGAAGGTTGAACCAGCTGCAGAAAGATGGATTTACCTGGGATGTGGGGCCTTCCTTTTTCAGCATGAGTTATGAATTTGATGAGTTTTTTGAATTCATGGGGATGGAGCCGCCTTTCGAGTTTGTGGAACTCGATCCGCTATATACGGTTCATTTCAGCGGAACCGGCAACAAATACACCATTTTCAGGGACCTGGACAAGCTTGCAGAGGAATTCCGGGAGGTAGAACCTGCATTCCGGCCAAACATGGAGCGGTTACTGAAGTCGGCTGGCAAGTTTTTCCATGATACCGATGAGGCTGTCATCAAGAAAAATTATGACAGCATGATCCAGTGGCTTCTCACATTGGCCGGTGTACCCTGGGGACATGCACCCAAACTGTTCCGGTCCGTCTGGAAAGAGCTGGAACGTCATTTCCAGTCCGACGAAGTGAAGCAGATCTTTTCACTGGTAGCCTTTTT
>Ga0209536_100004303_pt1 | contig 22517 bp, 24 predicted proteins | sample DeeMarSeWOR28_12_FD_187461 | JGI IMG/M metagenome (GOLD analysis project Ga0209536, IMG submission 187461) | Marine sediment microbial communities from White Oak River estuary, North Carolina - WOR-2-8_12 (SPAdes) (version 2) | ecosystem: Environmental > Aquatic > Marine > Intertidal zone >... | reverse complement strand
GGCGCCCCCGCCACGGCCTCGCTTCCGCGGGTGGCGAGAAACGCGGTGATCTCCGCCGCCTGCTGGTGCACCTGGTCGGGCTGCTCCCGGTAGAGCCGGGCCAGGCTCGTGAGCACCGTGCGGAACCCCGGGCGGCCGTAGCGGTTATCCGGTGGGAAGTACGTGCCGGCGTAGAACACTTCCCCGGTTGGCGTGAGGAACGCGGTGAGCGGCCACCCACCCTGTCCGGTGAGCGCCTGCGCAGCGCGCTGATACCGGGCATCGACGTCCGGTCGCTCGTCGCGATCGACCTTGATGCAAACCCACTCGCGGTTGAGGATCTCGGCGGTTGCCTCGTCCTCGTAGGATTCGTGGTCCATCACGTGGCACCAGTGACACCACACGGCACCGACGTCGAGCAGCACCGGGCGGCCGCTCTCACGTGCCCGCTCGAACGCTTCCGGGCCCCACGGATGCCAGTCGATCGGCTGTTCGCTGGCCGAGCGGAGATACGCGGACGGCTGATCGACGAGACGGTTGGGCATCGTGTCGCTCGGTGCGGGTGAGCCCGGAGCCGGTCGTGCCGGTGCCGGGCGGATGGCCCTAGCCGTCAGCCGACGGACAGAGGCGGTTGACCGGGCAGATCTCGCACCTCGGCGTGCGGGCCGGGCAGATCTGGCGCCCATGATGGATGAGCAGGTGGGAGAACATTGTCCACTCTTCGCGCGGCACGATCCGCATCAGGTCCCGCTCGATCTTCTCCGGGTCGGCCTTGTTGGTGAGCTTGAGCCTGTTCGCGATGCGCTTCACGTGCGTGTCGACGACGATGCCCTCGTCGATGCCGAAGGCGTTGCCGAGCACGACGTTGGCGGTCTTGCGTCCCACACCGGGGAGGGCCGTCAGCTCCTCCATCGACGACGGAACCTTCCCTCCGTGCCGTTCCAGCAGGGCCTGCGCCATGCCGAGAATGGACTTCGTCTTGTTGCGGAAGAAGCCGGTGGACTTGATCTCCTCTTCGAACTCCGCCGGATTCGCGTTGGCGTAGTCGGCAGCCGACCGGTATTTCCGAAACAGGTCCCGGGTCACCAGGTTGACGCGCGCATCGGTGCACTGCGCGCTGAGAATCGTCGCGACGAGCAGCTGCAGCGGGTCCCGGTGCTCCAGCGCACAGTGGGCAGCGGGGTACTGCTCCTTCAAGAGGTCAATGATCGACCCGACCCGCTCCTTGGCGTTGGCGAGGGTCGGTCGGGCGGTGCGTTTGGCCGGCACGGTCGTATCCCCGGTGTGTGTCAGATGCGGTCGGCGTCGCGGAGGGCCAGGGCTGCGAGGTGCAGCAGCTCGGCCGCTGTGGTGATCGAACGCAGGTCCGCGGCGATCCCCCCATCGAGCGTGGGTGCGAACGGAGGTGTGCGCGCGCTTGCAGCAGCCGTGACGAAGTCGCCGGGTGCCGCGGTCAGGGAAATCTGGCTGAAGCCCGGGCGCTCGGGTCGCAGCCCGAGGACGGCGAGGAGCGCGATCTCCCGACCCTGGGCACCCTCCACGGCGAACAGGCCGTCGAGCGGTTCGTGCGGCTCCGCCGGGTCGATCTGTGCCCAGAACCAGTGCTCCGGGAGCCGGAGATAACATGCCCCGTGCGGCACCGAAGGCGGGCTCGCGCGTGCGGGTGCCGCGATCGCAGCGGTGAGCTGCGGCCGCGATATCTCCACGATCCGGCGTCCGGCGTGCCAGAACCGGAAGGCGACCCATAACGCAGTCAGGTACTCCCCGCCCGCCTCGGCATGCCGTTCCAGCACGTCGGGGCTCTCGAGCTCTCCCAACAGGTGCTGCACCTCCCGCAGGGCGGCGAACTGGGGTCGATCCGCGGTGTCGCGGTGCTCGTCCGCCGCCGCCGCCACGATCGCCGGAAAGCGCGCGTCGGCGATCGGTGCAAACGCGAGCGAGAACGGATCGGCCCGACTCACGGCCGCTTCGGCAGGAAGTCGTCGAGCGCGCGGAAGAAGGTGTCGAACTCCTCGACGTGCGGGACGTGGCCGGATTCCTCGAGGACTTCGAGGCGGGCGTCACACAGCCAGTGGGCGACCTGCTCCGCGGTGTGCAGGGGAATGGGGTCGTGCCTTCCGTGGATCACGAGGGCCGGCACGCACAGCTCGGCCAGCTCGTCGAGCTCCGCGCGCAGGTCCGAGCCGGCGATGCTGTTCCACACCGCCTCCTGGGTGCGACCGGTCACGCGGAACGGCGTCAACTCGCGGGCGCGCTCCGGTTCCTTGAAGTAGCCGGCGACCGACAGCTCGAAGGCCCGTTTCCGGTACGTCGCCTGGTCACGTTCCCGGAGCCCGGAACTCTGCAGGGTGGCACGTCGGTCGGCGATCGACGGGTCGGCCATGCGTGCCGCGAACCGGTCCTGGAACTCGCGCCGGTGCTCGGCGGTGATGGGCGCGGGTGAAACCAGTGCGAGGCGCCCCACCCGCTCCGGGTAGGTGGCGGCGTACAGCAGGGCCAGCAGCCCGCCCCAGGAGTAGCCCAGCAGCGTGACCGGCTCCAGATCCCAGACGTCGACCAGCGCGTCGAGGTCCTCGACATGCTGCCGCCATCCCACCGGCACGTCCCGTTCGACCGGGGACCGGCCGCCGCCCCGCTGGTCGTAGTACCGCAGCCGCCGTCCCTGCGCGAGCGCGTCGAACTGGGGCAGCAGGTAATCGTGGTGTGCTCCGGGGCCGCCGTGCAGCACCACGACGTCGGGTCCGTCGCCCACGATGCGCACGTGCAGCCGCACGCCGTTGACCGGGACGATTGCCTCGGTGACCGGGCCCTGATAGTCGTGTGCGATCACACCAACACGGCGAGCGCGTCGGCGATCTCGCGCAGCGCCTCCTCGTCACCCGTCCCGAAAGGCGCCGAACCGTCGCTGCGAACGTCGATCCCGCCGAGGATCTCGTCGTGCCGGCGAATCGGCACCGTCAGGTCGGCCACCGTTCCAGTGTCACGAGCGTCCCCGGCGCTGGCCGCGAGCGCGATCGGCTCGTCCCGGAGCAGATAGACCCGCACGTTCCCGTACGGCGCCCCCGTCCCATGGATCCTGCCCGCTGCCAGCACGAGCAGCTCCTGCGGGGACGCGTCCCGGCAGAACGCCCCCTGCAGGGCCCGGATGATCGGTTCGGGCCGGAGTACGCTGTCCACGGCTACTTGAGGGTCGCCTTGGTCTCCATCCGCTCGCCGTCGCGCAGGAAGACGATGGTGACGGTCTCTCCGGTCTTGTAGGTCGTCAGGGCTTCCTGCAAGCCGTAGACGTCCTTCACCACGACGTCGCCGATCTGCAGGATGATGTCTCCCGCCTTGATCCCCGCTTCGGCCGCGGCGGTGCCCTCCCGCACGCCCTGCACGCGCATCCCCTCCAAACCGCTGCTCACCATGTCGGGCATGGTGCCGAGCGAGGCGCGCGGCCCGCCGGCCGGCGGTGCCGGGCGCTCGAACGCCAGGTAGGTCACCTCGGCCGGGCTGGTCGCGAGCTCCCAGGCGACGTCGGAGGCAAACCCGACGACGTCGGCGATGCCGACCATGTTGATCTTGTCCCAATCGTCCTGCGACGTGTGGTAGTCCTGGTGGAGCTGCGTGTAGAAGTGCAGCACCGGGATGTCCTTGGCATAGAACACCGCGTGATCGCTGGCCCCCCACGGGTCCGCCTGCTTGCCCAGGTTCAGTCGGTACTTCACGTTCGCGCGGTCGAGCACGGCGGACAGCTCCTCGGCCGAGCCCGTCCCGCCGACCGTCAGGCTGTCACCCGAGAGCCGTCCGACCATGTCGAAGTTGAGCATGACGTCGGTCGACTCGAGCGGCCGCGCCGGATGCTCGACGTAGTAGACCGACCCGATAGTCCCCAGTTCCTCTGCCGTGAACGCGACGAACACGAAGGTGCGGCGGTCGGACGCCTGACGCCCGGCCAGCACGCGCGCCGTCTCGATCAGCGCGACGGTCCCGGAGGCATTGTCGTCCGCGCCGTTCTGGATGCCCTTTACCGCGGCCGTATCCCGGCTGGATGTCTCGTACCCGTGATTGCCGTGGCCCAGATGGTCGTAGTGAGCGCCGAGGACCACGACCTGTCCGGCCAGGCTCCCGGTGCCCGGCAGAATGCCGACGACGTTCTTCACCCACGCGCCGCCGAAGTCCGTGTGGGCCAGCGCGGGGGAGTCCGGATCGAGCTGGAACGGCTGGAAGTAGCCGTCGGTGCCGCCCGGCTCGAGCCCGATCTCGGCAAAGGCCTTCGCGATGAAATCCGCCGCCTGATCGAGGCCGGCGGTGCCGACACCTCGGCCCTCCCGGGCATCGTCGGCGAGCCACGAGATCTCCTTCGTGATGCGGGCCGATGACGGGGGCGCGGCGGTTGCGGTCTGGGCGAGCAGGCTGCCCGCGCTGAGGAGCGCGGTGGCGGCGATCGCCGTCACCGTGCGGCTGAGTGTCTGCACATGCGTCATGGAGCCGTGACCTTGCAGGGAGGGGGAATCCTCTATCTTTGTGTGCGACCGTTGTATGCGACCCCAAACATAACAGGATGATCCCCTCGGCATGCCCCGGCTGTCCTCGCGCCTGCTGGCCCTGATTCCCCTCGCCGTGGGAATCAATCTGGCTCTGGGGAAGGTCGCGTCTGCGACCTCGCTCCCGGTGTTTCTGGACACGGTCGGCACCGTCCTGGTAGCCGCGCTCGTCGGTCCCGCTGCCGCGCTGGTTACGGGCGTCGTCTCGCAGACCGCGTTCACCATGCTCGACGGCAAGCTGATGTGGATGGCGTTCCTGCCGGTCCAGCTCGGGGTCGCGCTGTACGCGGGATTGGCGGGGCGCTATCGGATGTTCGCCTCGCCGGCTCGGGCGGTCCTCAGCGGACTGGGCCTCGGCGTGATCGCAGCGACGCTGTCGTGGCCGATCTCCCTGATCCTCTTCGGCGGGGTCACGGCGACCGGCGTCACCCTCGTGACGACGGCGCTCACCGCCGTCGGCGTGCCGCTCGAGTGGGCCGTGTACGGCGCGAGCCTCGGCAACGACCTGCTCGACAAGGGCGTGACGTTCTTCCTCGTCTACGTCGTGCTCGAGGCACTGCCGAGCCGCATGGCCGCCCGCTTCCCGGCGGCGGAGCGGTCCCGGGGTCGCGCGTGACCCTGGGCTACCTCCCTGGGAGCGGCCTGCTGCACCGGTCGCACCCCTTGACCACGGCGACGCTGGCGGCTGTCGTTTCCGTGCTTGCGTTCCTGCTTCCGGGTCCCGCGGGCCCCGGGATGCTGGTACTCGCCTTGTGCGTCATCGCCGTTGCCGCCGGGATGCGTCGCGTACTGCTCACCTCGGCGGCGTTCTCCGCGCCGTTCTGGGCGTTCCTGATCCTGATTCACGGAGTGATCGGTGGGGACTTCGCGACCGCCGCCGCGCTGGCGGGGCGGATCACGGCGATCCTGACCGTGTTTCTCCTCCTCCTTGGATCGGTGCATCCCGGTCGGCTGGTCGACGCGATGCTGCAGCGCGGGCTCCCGTTCGGCCTCGCCTATCTCCTGGCTGCCACGTTGCAGGCCGTGCCCCAGCTGCAGCAGCGTGCGGCCGCCATCCTGGCCGCGCAGCGCTGTCGAGGGCTCCGGGTGGGCGGCTCGCTCTGGCGACGGGCGCGCGCGGTGGTCCCGCTCGCCGTGCCGCTCGTGCTGGGGGCCCTCGCCGAGGTGGATGAACGGGCACTGGCCCTCGAGACACGAGGGGCGGGCTCGGAGACCCGCCGGACCGCCCTGGAGCCGCCACTCGACCGGCCGGGAGATCGTGCGGCCCGCTGGCTGCTGCTCGCCACGGTCGTCGGAGCGGCCGTGTGGCGCCTCCTCACATGACGGTCCGTCTCGAGGCGGTGTCCTTCCGCTATCCCACGGCCGGTGTGGACGCACTGCGGGACGTCACGCTCGAGTTCGCCCCTGGCGGTGTCCATCTCGTGACGGGACGGCTCGGCGCGGGGTGCAGCACCCTGCTGCTCGCGATCGCGGGACTCGCTCCGCACGTGACGGGTGGAACCCGCCTGGGGTCCGTCATCACGCTGGGTCAGGACCCGGCGACGGAGGAGGGGCGGGGGGCGGTCGCCGGCCGTGTGGGGCTCCTGCTTCCCACGCCGTGGACGCAGCTCTCGGGCATGGCGCACACGGTCGCCGAGGAGGTCGCGTTCGGTCCCGCCAATCTCGGCTGGGAGCGGGAACGGATCCGGGGAGCGGTGCGCGAGGCACTGCGGCTCGTGGACCTCGAGGATCTCGCCGGTCGGGATCCCGGAACCCTGTCGGGCGGCGAGCTGCAGCGTGTCATCTTTGCGGCCGTCGCGGCGATGGACCCCGACATCTATCTGCTCGACGAACCGGCCATGGAGCTGGATCCGGAGGCGGCCGGCGCGATGTACCGCTTCCTGCCGGCGCTCGCGCGGCGGAAGACCGTGATCCTGGCGACGACGGATCTCGATCGGGCCGTGCTCGTCGCCGGCCGCGTCGTGCTGCTCGATGCCGGTCACGTCATCGATGACGGCGATCCTGCCAGCGTGCTCGGTGCCCTGCGTGCCGTCGAGGCTGGGGCGACCACGACCGTGGCGCGGATCGCGCAACGGGCCGGCGCGCAGTCTCCGCTGCCCCTGACGGTGCCAGCGGCCGTGGCGCGGTTCGCCCGATGAACGAGCTGCGCTTCGACGACGTGTGGTTCGGGTACGGTGACAAGCCGGTGCTCCGGGGCGTGAGCCTGGCCATCGCGCCCGGTGAGACGGTCGCCCTGCTGGGACGCAACGGCGCCGGCAAGACGACGCTCACCAAGCTGGTGATGGCGCTGTTGCACCCCGACCGGGGATTCGTCTGGCTTGGGGATCGGGTCACGGCGGGCCGGACGCCGGAGCAGGTGGCCTCGCGCGCCGCCTACGTGTTTCAGCACGCCGACCAGCAATTGTTCGCACGTACGGTGCGGGATGAGGTTGCCTTCGCCCCGCACCAACTCGGGCTCGCACCCGACGAGATCGAGCGCGTGGTGGCCCAGGCGTTGCGGCGGGTGGGACTCGAACGTGCTGGCGATCAGCATCCGTACGATCTCCCGGCGCCGCAGCGGAAGCTGGTCACGCTCGCCGCGGCCATCGCGCAGCAGCCGCGCGTGCTGGTGCTCGACGAGCCGACCCAGGGATTGGACGCGCACGCTACCCGGCGCGTCGTGCAGGTCATCCGGGCGCTCACGACCGAGGGCGTCGCGGTGCTTGCCGTCACGCACGATTCGGCGTTCGTCACCGAGGCCCTGGACCGCACACTCGTGCTGAGCGGCGGCACGATCGTCTACGACGGTCCCGCGGCGGATCTGGTGACGGACGAGGGGCGTGCGAAGGAACTCGGGCTCGAGGTGCCGGCGCAGGTGCGGCTGTCGCTCGAGCTTGGTCTGGATGGCCGGCCGGTGCGCGAGGGCGATATCGCCGCCGCACTGCGCCGATCCTGGGGGGGCGGCAGACCGGAGCGCTGACACCCGCTGGCCGATTGCCGCGCCCTCAGGGGCTCCCTATCTTCCCGCCCTATGGATGACGAACTCAAACTCGCGGTCCTCTTCGGCCGGCTGCTGGAGCTGATCCGATCCCGGCCGGAGGCCGCGTACGAGATGGAGGCGTCGCTGGACGGGCTGGTGGAGCTCGCGCAGCGACGCAGCCTCGCACTCCGGTTGTCGGGCGGTCAGGTCCACGTGGAAGGCGTGCCGATCCTGCCGGACACGCCGTTCGCGGCGCTCATCGTGCAGCAGCTCGCCGCGCACGGTCTCGCTGCGGTGGTCCTGCCGATCGGGACGCCGGCGCTGGACATCCTCTACGCCGCGTGGGCGATGGCGCTCGATCCGACGAACTATCCGCTCGGGTCCAACGCCGGCCGCCGCCTGCGTGAGCTCCAGGTGTATTCGGTCACCTTCGTGTCGGCGCAGGCGGGGAAGCTGGCCGAGGAGCGCCGGGACGTCACCGTCGGCGACGCCATCGCGCGCCTCGGCACGTTCGCTGCCGAGTCGGAAGGCGTGGATCGGGGGAGAACCGTCGCGGGAGCACGGGACGGGACGGCGTTCGAGGACATCGTCTCCCGGCCGCGCGAGTCCCTCGGGCGGATGTCGTCCCTGGCGGCCATGGTGGTGCGGCTGCGGGACGAATCGCAGGGCCCCAAGCTCATGGGGGGACTCGACTCCTTCCAGCGCGCGCTCGAGAAGGCGCTCGACCAGGGGCAACTGCCGCCCGTCGTGGACGCGGTCCTCGCGCTGATCCGGACGGAAGCCGACGCCGAATCGGCGGACGGGCGACGCGCGTTCGGGATCGCGATCCGGCGGGCGCTCACCTCCGACCTGCTGCGGCGCGTGGTTCCCCTGCTGCTCGACGAGCTGTATGCCGCCGACATTCTGACGATCATGCGGCGGGCCGGCGCAGACGGGACCCGCGTCATGGTGCACCACCTCGTGAACGCGCCGACGTTCGCCGAGCGAAGGGCGTATCTCACCGCGCTGCGCGAGATCGAGGAGGGCTCGGAGGTGATCGCCGGACTGCTGGGCCATTCCGAGTGGTACGTCGTGCGGAACGCCGCCGACCTCGTCGCGGATCTCCGGATTGTCGAGGCGGTGCCGCTCCTCGGGCGGGTCACGGAGCACGAGGACGAGCGGGTCCGGCTGTCGGTCGCGCTGGCGCTCGCGAGGATCGGCACACCGGATGCCGTCCGGTTCCTGCGCGCGCCGCTGCGGGACCCGGTCCGCGAGGTGCGCCTTGCCGTGGCGCGGGAGCTGCGCGGGAAGGGGCTGGGGGCGCTCTCCATGGTGTTGGTGAACGCGGCCGAGACGGAGGACGATCCGGAGATCGTGGCCGAGTACTACCGAGCGCTGGGGCGCATCGGCACGCCGGAGGCGGTGCAGGCGCTCGTGGAGGTTGCACAGCCCGGGCAGGGGCTCTTCAGCAGCGGCAAGACGCCGTCGCGCCGGCGTGTGGCCGCGACCGAGGGGCTGACGCTCGCCGGCACCGACGCGGCGCGCGCCGCGCTGCAGGAGCTCGCGCGGGACCGGGACCGGGAGGTGCGGGCCGCCGCCGGGCAGTAGCCCGCGCCTCAGCGCGGGGTGAAGTCGACCGTTGGCGTCACTCGGCGCGCGAATCCCGCGAGCAGCTTCGCCGCCCGTTCGAGGTCGGCGAGATCCACCATTTCGTTCGGTGAATGCATGTAGCGGTTCGGCACCGACACGAGCCCCGTCGGAATGCCGTGCTGGGCGAGGTGGATCGCATCGGCATCTGTTCCGGTGTCCTTGGGCGCGGCCTGGATCGAGTACGGGATGTTCTCTGCTTCGGCCGTTTCGACGAGCATCTCGAACACGACGGGGTTCACCGCGGAGCCGCGCGAGAGCACCGGACCGCCGCCGAGACGCACGTCGCCGTGTTCCTTCTTCTCGACGTTCGGGTGATCGGTCGCGTGGGTCACGTCGACGACGATGGCCACCTGCGGATCGATCCCGGCGGCGCTGGTGCGGGCGCCGCCCCCCGTCCACGCAATTTCCTCCTGCGTGGTGGCGACGGCGAAACAGCCCGCCTTGGGTCGTCGGCGGCTCAGCGCGCGAAGCGCTTCGAGCACGACGAACGCGCCGATCCGGTTGTCGATGCTGCGGGACACCAGCCGGCGGTTCGGCAGCTCGATGGCTTCCGCCGCCAGGACCGCGGGATCCCCGATCCGCACCCGCCGCAGGGCATCCGCCTTGCTCTTGGCCCCGATGTCGATCCACAGATCGGTGACCTTGCTCGGCCGCTCCCGCTCTTCCTGCTTGATCAGGTGGATGGCGCGCTTGCCGATCACACCGTCGAGCGGGCCCTTCGTGGTCATGAGGTGGACCCGCTGGCCGACCAGCACCTGCGCGTCCCAGCCGCCGATCGTCGAGAAGTGGAGATAGCCGTCGTCGTCGACGTGCACGATCATCAGGCCGATCTCGTCGATGTGCCCGGCGAACATCACCCGCGGCGCGGCGTCCGGGGTCATGGCAGCGATGGAGTTGCCGGAGATGTCGGTCGACACGCGGTCGGCGAACGTCTCCGCCTCCTCGCGCCACACCCGGGCCGGGCCGGTTTCGAAACCGGACGGCCCGGGCGCGTCGAGCAGGCGCTGCAGGAATGCTTGGGAGCGCGGCCGCATCACCGCGACGCTACCGCGGCCAGGATCGCCACCAGGTACCGATAGAAGCGCTCGACCGAGGCGATATGCAGCCGCTCGTCCGGTGAGTGCACGCCTTCCAGGGTCGGTCCGAACGACACCATGTCCATCCCCGGCATCTTCTCGCCGATGATGCCGCACTCCAGCCCGGCGTGGATCGCCTTGATCGCCGGCTCCTTCCCGAAGAGCTCCGTGTGCACGGCCTTCGCGACCTTGAGGATCGCGGAATCGAGGTTGGGCTTCCACCCCGGGTAGCCGTCGGAGCCGGTCACGGTCGCGCCACCGAGTGAGAGGATGGACTGCACCGTGTCGCAGATCTCCTCGATCTCCGACGCCACCGAGCTGCGCTGGCTCGTCGCCAGAACGAGGCGCTTCTTCGCCCGGTCCGTCCGGACCGAGGCGACGTTGGTGGACGTTTCGACCAGGCCGGGGATGTCGGCGCTCATCTTGGTCACGCCGTGCGGCAATGCCGAGATGGTCTGCATGATCTTCTTCATCTGTGCCTTCCTGATCACGCTTCCCCGCCGGGCTCCCTTCTGGGGTGCGAGGCTGATGACGAGCCCGGGCTCGACGGTGCTGAGCTCCGCTCGTGCGACGGCCTCGAACGCGCTCACGGCCTGGACCGCCTCGTCGAACTTCGCAGCGGGGATCCAGAGCAGGGCCTCGGCCTCGCGTGGAATCGCGTTCCGCTTGTCACCTCCCTGGACGGATGCCACACGGGCGCCGAGGGGGTCGAGGGCGAGCAGCGCCCGGTTCAGGAGCTTGAGCGCGTTGCCACGGCCCTTGTCGATCTCGAGCCCGGAGTGCCCGCCCTTGAGCCCCGTGACCGTGAGCTGGCCGGCGACGGTCTTCGCGGGCGCGGGCTCGAACGCGGCGTTCCATGTGCCCGTGGTGTCGCGGCCGCCGGAGCACCCCACGTACACCGCGTACTCCTCCTCCGAGTCGAGGTTGAGGAGCGTGCGGCTCTCCAGCATGTCGTTCGCCAGGCCACCCGCGCCCGTCAGGCCCGTTTCCTCGTCGATCGTGAACAGGGCCTCGATCGGTCCGTGGGTCAGGGTCGTGTCCTCGAGCACGGCCAGGATCGCGGCGACGGCGATGCCGTTGTCCGCGCCCAGCGTCGTCCCGTTCGCCATCATCCACTCGCCCTTGCGCACCAGCACGATCGGGTCCTTCGAGAAGTCGTGGACCGTGTCCTTGTTCTTCTCGCAGACCATGTCGAGGTGGCCCTGCAGCGCGATGCCCGGTGCCGTGCCGCGTCCCGCCGACGCGGGCTTTCGCACGACCACGTTGCCCACGTCGTCGACTCTCGTCGTGAGGCCCATGGCCTTCGCAGTCTTCAGGATGTACTCGCGAATGCGCTCCTCGTGCTTGGAGCAGCGCGGGACGTTTGCGATCTCGGCGAAATAGTGCCAGACGCGTTCGGGCTTCAGGCCCTCGATTGCCTTCGTCATGATGGTTCCTCCGGTGTCGCACCGCCCTCGCCGACGGATGCCGGTTCGGCGCCGGGCGGGATGAACGTCAGGGTGTCGGCGCGGGTGAGGCGCCGCATGAACTGCACTACGCGTTCCAGGGTCGGCTCGGGCTCGCCGCCGAAGTGCTCCCGGACCGTGTCGGCGATCTGTCGCACCGTCATCGAGCCGTTGCACTGCCGCCAGACGAAGCTCCCCACGTCGTCGAGCCGCAGCCGGACTTCCGGCTTGGCCAGCAGCGGCACCAGCCAGCGGACGAGCCAGCGGTTGGTGAACTTCGGGATCAATACGGTGACTCGGTCCTCCTCGCCGCTGGTCCAGCGGCGGGCGCGGACCGGGCGAAGGTCGTCGAGCGGCGGGCGAGTGGGAGCGCGGACCATCGGGGACGGCACCAGGGGCGCCGCCGCGACCCCGACGAGGCGAGATCGCGGCGGCGCCTGCCGACTACATCACGGCGCTCGGCGGTGCGGGCTCGTCGGGCGCCCCGGCGTTGTTCACCGGGATCTTGACGAGAATCCATCCGAGGACGCCGAACACCAGCAGACTGAACCAGAAGGGGAACGGCAGGAACGACAGCGCGTTCGGGAACCAGTCCCCGTACTTGATGTTGCCGACTGCGAAACCGGCGAACAGCAACCCGATCAGGGCCTCGCCGGCGATCAACCCGGCCGCGAGCAGGACGCCGAGGTTCTCCACGCGCGCCTTCTGCGCCTCGTTGAACTGCCGCGTCGTGCTGACGCGCTCCACGATGCCCTTGATCACCCCGCCGATGAAGATCGCGAAGGTGGTTTGCAGCGGGAGGTACATGCCGACCGCCACCAGCATCGGGCTCTTGACCTGCATGAGGATCATGGCGACGGCCATCAGCATGCCGACGATGATCAGCGGCCACGCCATGTCACCGCCCACGATCCCCTGGGACAGCAGCGCCATCAGGCTCGCCTGCGGCGCGGGGTACTGTGCGCCGCCGAGTCCGGTGCCGCCGGTGTTGATGTCGCCCTGATGCAGGATGATCAGCGGGAAGAACATCACGGCGGAGGCCGCCAGCACGCCGATCAGGTCGCCGACCTGCATCTTCCACGGTGTCCCGCCCAGGATGTGCCCGACCTTCAGGTCCTGCAGCATCTCGCCGGCCACGGCCGACGACACGCACACGACCGCCGCGACGCCCAGCACGGCCGCGACACCCGTGTCCCCGCGCTGGCCGAGCGCCACCATGAGGATGGCCGCGACGAGCAGCGTGGACAGGGTGAGGCCGCTGATCGGGTTGTTGCTGGAGCCGATGATCCCGACCAGGTAGCCCGACACCGCGGCGAAGAAGAAGCCGGCGAAGATCATCACGACGGTGGCCACCAGCGCCGCCACGACGTCCTGAGCGAAGTAGTTGTAGATGAAGAACGTCGCGACGCCGGTCAGCAGGATGCCGGCCACGACGGTCGTGAACTTCAGGTCCTGCTCCGTCCGCACCGACACGTGCTCGCCGGACGCCGCCTTCTTGACGTCGCTGATCGAGCGACCGATCCCGGTCGCCAGGCTCTTCCGCATGCGGAAGAGCGTGTAGGCGGCGGCCATCAGCATGCCGCCGATCGCGATGGGGCGCACGATGTAGAGCCAGACGTTGTTGGCCATCGCGATCCACGTCGTCTGCTCCATCGGAGCGTCGGCCGGGACCAGCGTCGGGCCGATGAAGTAGGTCAGGATCGGCACGAACAGGCCCCACGCGAGGAGGCCGCCGCTGAAGTTCAGCGACGCGAGCTTCGGGCCGATGATGTACCCGACGCCGATGTAGGCGGGGCTCACGCCGGGCGCGCTGAGCAGGATGCCGCTCTGGCCGCTGGCCACGCCGCTCGCGCGGAGGTTGATGGATGTCTTCGCGAAGGCGATGAACTTCTGCCACGTGGTGGTGAAGACGTTGAACTGCGCCAGCGCCTGGATCACGGCGCCGAACCCCATCGCGCCGAACAGGAACTTGGCGCCCGTGCCGCCGCCCTGGCCGACCTTGTGAATCTCGGCCGCCGCGACCGACTCGGGGAACTGGAGCTCGACGTCCTCCACCATCACGCGCCGCAGCAGCGCGACGAACATGATGCCGAGCACGCCGCCCGCGAGCATGATGGCCGACGACTCGAAATAGTGCCCCCGGGTCGCGAACTCGGGCCACAGCCCGCCGATAAAGAACGCCGGCAGCACAAAGATGGCGCCGGCCGCGATCGACTCACCGATCGAGCCGACGGTCCGGGCGAAGTTCTCCTCGAGGATCGAGCCGCGCATGAGCCGCAGGAGGGCCATGCCGATCACGGCTGCTGGGTACGTCGCGGCGATCGTCATGCCGGCCTTGAGGCCGAGGTACGCGTTCGCCGCGCCGAGAATGACGCACATCACCAGGCCGATGATGAGCGCGCGAAGCGTGAACTCCGGCAGGTTCATCTCCGGCGGGATGTAGGGCTTGTAGCGGACACCACCGCCGCTGCTCGACTGGATGTCAGACATCGGGACTCCGGTAGATCGACGGGAACGGGTCTAGTGAGGCTTGCACACCCCCCTACACATTGCGGCCAATTCTGGGGGCTGTCCCGAGGCGTGTCAACCGCGTGGCCCGACCGCCGTCGCTGTCTCGGCGGGCTCTTCGGTGCGGTACCACCGGAAGAACAGGACCGAAGCCGTGCCGAAAATCCACAGGCCTCCGACGATCTTCATCGTCAGCCCGGCCAGTTGCTGGTCCTGGACGGCGGTCAATCCCGAAGCGCGGGGGGCCAGCTCGTACACGGCGTAGATCGGGTAATCGGCGAAGGTGAGAAACGCGGCCGGCACCGTCGGGATGAAGACGTTTGCGAGGAGGAATACGATCCTCCCCGGATAGGACATCGGTGCGAACTCCGGCAGGGGGCCGAGGACCTGCCACCAGAAGAGAATGCCGGCGCCCAGCCAGGCCATGTCGACCGCGAACGAGCCGAACTGCGTGACCTTCACGGTGTCCACGACGGCGGGCAGGTGGGTCGCCACCAGTACGACGTTGAAGATCGCGAACGCCACGAGAGGGCGGGTCAGCACTCGCGCCAGGCCGTGGAGCCGTGGTCGCTCCAGCCAGGAACGCAGCATGGCCGGTGGCAGTCCGTACAGCAGCAAGGGCGGCACAACCATCGACAACAGCAGATACTGCCCCGCATGCACGCTGACGAGGTAGCCGGCGCCGAGCGGTCCGAGCGGCCAGTCGGCCGCGCCCCAGAGGACGACCAGCCCTGCGGTGAACGCAAGGCCGCGGTGTCCGGTGTCCGCTTCGGCTGGCAGGCGGGCGCGTTGCCACAGATAGAAGCCCGCGAGGAGCGCCACCAGCAGCCAGACGCCGGGATAGGCCTGCCAACTCCAATCCCACGGCCCGCCTCGGGCGGAGCACCACCACGTCATCGACGGTCCGCTCCGTCCTGCTCGAGACGCGCCACGAGATCGGAGTACGTCATCACCCGCGCACGGAACCGGAGCGTGCCTGCGCGGACGAAGGTCGCGGCGACACCGATGCTGTCGCCGGCCGCGAGGGGAGCCGGCAACGCCGAGAGCATCACGTGATAGCCCCCGGGACGCATGTGCACGGAGGCGCCGGCGGGCACGGGGAGCCGCTCGACCGCGCGCATTGACGACCGTCCGTCCTTGGTCTCGACCGTGTGCAGCGTCGCCTCGCCGACCGATGTCGACACCGCGACCATCGTGTCCGCCTCCGCGCCGCGGTTCTCGACCGTGAAGTACAGTGCGGACACGTCCGGGGCCGGCGACGCGGTGGCGTACGCCTCGAGGACGGCAGTGCCGGTGTTCTCGGCCAGCGGGGGCGCCCCGTGGCTGCATGCCGCGGCGGCGAGCGCTGCGAGCGCGATCGAGGCCTGGGGCCTCACGGCGCTCTCCAGCGTCCCGCGACGAGGAGCGGCAGATCGTGCGCCCAGTCGACCTGTCTGACGCCGGAGGGATAGACGACGTGCGCCAGGTCGTCGGCGGTGAACGCGAAGACGGCCGCCGCGTGGCCCACCCCGTAGTCCGCTCCCGAGCCCTCCTTGACGGCAGGTGGGAGCCCGAGCGACCGCTGAGCGGCAGCGAGGGCGCTGTCGGGGCCCGTCAGCCCGACAAAGCCGCGGTCGAAATTGTCGAGCCACGCGCGCAGTCGGTCGGGGGTATCCCGCGCCGGATCGACCGTCACCATGATCACCTTGACACGGCCGGCCACGTCCGGCGTCAGCTTGTGCAGCACGGCCGCGATGTTGGCCATGTGCACGGGGCAGATGTCGGGGCAGTGCGTGTAGCCGAAGAAGAGCAGGGTGACGTAGCCGGCCGTCTCGCGGCGGAAGTCGTAGGGCTCGCCCGCCGTCGTGGTGAGGACGAAATCGGGCTTGGTCAGCGGCTCGTCGAGCACGGCCCCCCAAAGGCGATCGCCGCTGCGGGCGTCATCCCCACCGCAGCCCGCAGCGAGGCCGGCGATGAGGAGCACGATACCCCACGTCGGGCGAATGCGTCCCAATCGGCCTGCGGCGGGCGTGTCAGCGGACCGCATCTGCACCTGTCGCATAGTCTGAAAGGAATCTAGCGCCCCGCGACGACCCGAGCGGTCCGAAAGTGCGGCCCTGACTTCTGTGACTCGGGACGTCCGACTCCTGTCTCCTAGTAACTCGCCCAATTGTCCATCCACCCGCCGGGCATCAGGGCGAAGCCGGTCAGGGAGCCGAACGCCTGCGCCAGGTTGCAGGAGTTGTACTCGATCTGGACGTGTGAGCCGGCTGGTCCCCACCGCCCAATGGAAGCAGCCGGGCCGGTCTGGTCCTGGAGGCCGGAAACGACCGCGCCCTCGATCCGCGTGGTATCCGCGGAAAACACGATGCGTCCGCCGACCAGGACGGCTCCCCGCCAATAGAAGTCGTCCAGCGTGAGGTTGCCTTCCACTACGAGCAGGCCGGTGCCGCTCACGTTGGTCAGCGTCTGGTTGCCGGTGAGGCGGTACGTCGACCAGGTGTCGAGGTTGGTGAGCGTGGTGTAGTCCGGCGTGAATCCGGTCCCCAGGACGGCGGCCCAGTCGATCCCGATGAAGGCGATGCTCGCAAACGTGCTGGAGACGGGCCCTGTCACGGTCGCCGGATCGACGTACGGCGGGGCAAAGTACGGCGTCGGTCCGTTGGGTGCCCGCAGCCCGGGGACGGTCGGCCGGAGCCCGCACTGATCGTATCCGAGGAGCTGGAAGGTGCCGGCGCAGCTTGGACAGGCGAAGTCATTGATGGGTGCGAATGCCGCATACACGTTCATCGTTCCGTACTGCCAGCGCGCGAACTGTGCGACGAGCCGCCGTGCCTGGGGATCGGCACCCTGCGTCGGCTTGATCAGCCGCCCGCGGGACCGGACCAGGTACACGATTCCCCCCAGCGTGTCGGCCGGCTTCCGGACCACGCGGGCGACGACGTCGGCGTAGCCCCCCGCCACATTGATCCTCAGCGAGTCTCCGTCGACGGGCCTCGAGTTGATGAGCGAGTAGTGCCGCATGTAGAGCTGCAGACCGCTCTGCGCGATCGTCAGGGACTCGACGAGGTCTCCGCTGCTCTCTGCGATGCGCCGGTCCGTCTGTACCTGGATCATGACCGCCGCCAGCATGATCGTGACCAGCACGAGCACGAACAGCGTGAGCGGCAGGGCGAATCCGGAGTCGTCGATGCGGCGCATGGTCGTCAGTTGCCGCGGTTCATGAACTGGATCTGTGCGACGAGCGGAAACGTGCTCGGACCACTCGCGCCGCGCGGGGTGGTCTCGCTGGCGCCGATCAGGCGGAACTCGAGGCCACGCACGGTCGAGAGGTCGGCCGGCGGCGTGTTCAGTGCGGTCGTGCTCACGCCGGTCAGGAACCCGAATCCCGAGCCGGCGTCGAATGGGACGGCCAGCTCCTCCGCGGCACCGGCGCCGACGCGCCGCCACAGGGCGATCCTGCCGGGGAGGTCGACCGAGGCCGCGAATCGATACGTCACCGTCTGGTAGAGATACGAGATGCTCCCGGAAACCGGACGCAGCGGGGGACTGGCAGGAAGCCCGGAGACGCCGACCAGCCGCCCGCCGGGCACGGTCCGGATGCTGTCCGCCACGCAGGTCGTGGAGTCCGTGGACGGGAGCACCCCGCTGGAGGAGACGAACACCCACTCGCCACTGCTGCGCTGCCACGCGAGTCCTTCGGGCGCGGCCGTCGCATAGGCGAGCGAGTCGCTCGGCGCAAGGCTCACGATGTGCTCACTGCCGACGCGGTCGCACGCCATGCCGAACGCATACGGTATGCGAAGGGTGATGCTGTCGGCTGCCGCGGCGCGGAGGCCGCTGTCGCCCACCATCCGCAGCTCGACGGCCAGCCAGTTCAGGGCCGTGCGAGCGGTTCGGCGCGCGCTGAGTGTCGCTTCCTGGCGCGCCACGAAACGGGAATCGTTGACCAGCATCCGGGCGAGCGCCGTCGTGAGAATCCCGGCGACCACCACTGCGACGAGCAGTTCGACCAACGTGAAACCGGCGCGCTTCAATTGACTTTGAACGGTGAGAGGGAAAGCGTGCGGCGCCGCTCCACCGTCACGGTGTCCGGCGCGACGACCAGCCGGCCGGTGGGGCTGACCACGATGCTGATGCTCTTGTGTCCGGCCGCAACGGTCTGGACGGACGTGCACTGGACGTACACCAACTGTCCGGTCGAGTCATTCCGACAACCGACCGCGAGGTCGATGCTGTCCCACGGAAGGCGTTCGGCCCAGGATGCCGCGCTCGTCACCGCCGCGCTTCGGTATCCCGCGGCCGCCGAGTCCATGGTCCGCTGCGCGACCTGATACATGAGCGAGCCGAGGGCGATCAGGACCGCCGAGAGGATGGCGAGCGCGAACATGACCTCCAGGAGCGAAACGCCGCGCTCCGAACGAATCTCGGGGTGTCGTGCCATGATCGGCTTTCGCTTCCCGGGTACGGCGTCAGGAACCGCGCGGCGACCTGACAGAGTGCCGGAATCGCCGTCCCTGTAATACCGGTCTCCGTCGCCATACGCAACAGTCGTCGTCTGCGTCTCGCTTCCGCCCGTCCCGGTGCTCACGGAAGGATGCGGATCTGTCCGGCACGGGTCAGGCGCACACGCCTCGTGTAGCTCGGCGTGCTTGTCGTGATCGTGATGGTGGTCGTGGCGACGCCGTTGGGGAACACCTGAACCGTCGTGGTCGGTGTCACGGTCAGGGCCGACAAGCCGAACTCGGTGCCGGGCCCCACGAACCGCCGCCGAAAGACGGTCCCTCCGCGGCTCTGGATGAGGAGCAGTCTGAGCGAAGGATTCACGATCACGACCATGGGCTCGCGCTGGCGGGCCGCGAGCATCTGTGCGTACTGCAGGTCGGCAGCGACGGTCACCGCCGCCTGACGCGCCCGTGCATTCTGCAACGCCGGTCCGGTCTTCCACACGGCGAGCGTCATGAGCACGCCGGCCACCGCGATGACGATGGCCATCTCCACGACGGTGTACCCGCCGCGACAGTGGACGCGCCGGTGCCCGGGGCCGGGCCCGGGGGTCGGCGGCTGCAGACAGCTGCCTGGAGATGCCATACCCATAGAATCTAGAGCCATCCAGGACGTTGAGCGTACACAACCCATCCCGGAGCCGACGGTCTGTGACATATGTCGCTGGTCAGTCCGCCGCGCCGGCCTCCGGGACGTCCGGCGAGGTCGGTCGCGCACGTGCCACCCCGCGTCCAGCGAGATACAGCAGTCCGATCAGGACCAGGCTCGCCGCACTCACGCCGAGCTTGAAGGTCGCCGGAGCGCCGCTGGCGGACAGCAACCCCTCGATCGTCCCTGCGAGAAAGAGCAAGATCGTGGCCAATGCCAGCAGTTGAATTGCCTGCCTCCCGAACACGACGAGCGCATCCCGGCGCGCCAGGTCCCCTGGGGCGAGGATTGCCCGTCCGATCAGCAATCCCCCGGCGCCGGCCAGGAAGATCGCCGAGAGCTCGAGCACCCCGTGCCCCGCAACGAACGTGAGGATCCACGTCGCCAGCCCGTAATTGGCGAACAGGCCGAGCACTGCCCCGAAGAAGAGCCCGTTGAACGCGAGCAGCGCTACCGTGCCGACTCCCGCGGTCACGCCGAAGGCAAACGCGCCGAATGCGACCTGGACGTTGTTCGTGATGATGCTCGACGCGACGAGCGGCAGATAGGGAGACGGGGCTTCGGCGTAGCCGCGCCCCTCCGCCCGCCGGTACTCGCCGGCCTCTGCGCGCGCGATCATCTCGGCGGGCAGGATTTCCTGTACGATCTCGGGCCGCTCGCGCACGAGGACGTAGCCAGCCACGCCGGGAAAGAGGAACAGGAGGCATGACAGCACCACGACGGATCGCGCGCGGTACGCCGCGGCGGGGAGGGTCCCCAAGAGTACCCCGCGGGCCGAGGGGCGCCGGATGCCGCGCGCGCCGTACAGGGCGTTGTGACCCGCGCCGACGATCCGTTCGAGGTAGGCCAGGACCCGATGATCGACGCCGTACGTCCTGGCCCGCGCGAGATCGGCCGCCACGGCCCGGTACGCCCCGGCGAACGCGATCAACTCCCCCCCGCTCAATCGGCGGAGACCGTCCCGCTCGCAGCGCAGGGCCTGCTGGCGGAATGTCTCCCATCGCGCCTGGCGCAGGGCGACGAAGCGCTGCGCCGTCCCGGCGGCGATCCCCTCGTTCGTTCTCCGGGACGCGGCCTTCGCGCGCCGGCGCTGGAGGTCGGAGCGGTGGAGCGCGACGAGCAGCGATTCGCCTTTCGTCGGCCCGGTCCACGTCTCCGGCAACCGTCCGGCGATCCGTCCCGTCATCTGCCGCACGAGACGGCGACGGACGTCCGGCTCGAGGTCGTCGAGGCGCGCCACCAGCCGGTCGAGCAGCAGGAACTCGTCGTCGTCGAGCAGGGGGGGGCCCGAATCGACGGTCGCGTCGCCCTCCTCGGCGATCGCGAGCGCGAGGTCGGCGGGCCGGTCCCGGACCACGATGGTGCCGGCGACGATGTCCCCCAGCCGTTTGTTGTCGTGCTTGAACGCGACGGAGAGGAGGGCGATGCCGTGGGTCGGGAAGGGCTGGACGTCGACGAGCCGGATCAGGTTCCGGATGAGGGCGGCCGGCAGGGTGATCGGATGGCCGGTATCCATCACGACGCGGATGCCGACGCGCCGCTTCCCGGGCGTGCGGCCGCCGCCCAACGCCTCGAACAGCGTGAAGTACCCCCACAGGATGGCGAACCACAGGAGGAAGAGCACCGCGCCCGCCCAGCTTCCCAGCCAGGGTGCGGAAGCGCCGAGCACGCTGAACGCGATGGCGCACAGGATGGTTAGCCCGAGGATCGCTGCGCCGTCGTACAACGCGGCCGCGATCCGCGACCCGACACCCGCCAGCTCGATCCGCAGCACGACGTGCTCGGGCGTCTCGACGGTGAGGCGTCGCGTCAGCTCCACTGGGCCCAGGGGTCGCGACGGAGGCATCCGACGCGCATCTTATCGCTGAGGAGGGCATATGGCCACCTACGAACTGCGAAGCCTGTCCCTCGGCGAGATCCTGGACGGTGCGTTCGCGATCTACCGCCACCAGTTCTGGACCTTCGTCACCATCGCGATTGCGTGCGAAGGCATCCCGACCCTCGTGAACGCCTACGTGCTCATGGGGGGTGGGTGGATGATGCATCCGATCCTGGGGCTGGTCGGCTTCGTGTTGGCGCTGTTCGGCAGCTTTCTCGCGGCGGGTGCCATCGTGCGGGCGATCGGCGCGGCCTACTTGGGGCGCCAGCTCCCGGCCGGCGACGCCCTGCGCTTCGCGCTCGGGCGCATCTGGCCACTCTTCGTCGCGGGTACGTCGGCCTATCTCCTGATCGGCCTCGGTGCCATCGCGCTGCTCGTACCGGGCGTGATCCTGGCGTGCGGCTACTCGGTGATCGCGCAGGTCGTCATGTTGGAGGACCTCCCGGGCGGCACCGATGCCCTGCCGCGCTCCTGGCAGCTCACCAAGGGGTACAAGGGCAAGGCACTCGGGCTCGGCATCGTGATCATGCTGCTCTTCCTGCTGCCGGCGTTGGTGGCCGGGTTCCTCATCGTTCTGTTCCCGGTGTCCGAAGTCGTGATCAACATCGCCGGTGAGCTGTTCCAGATGCTGGTGTATCCGGTCTTTGCCGCGGCGTTCACGCTGTTCTACTACGACCTCCGCGTGCGCAAGGAGGCATTCGACGTCGAGTTGCTCGGGCACCAACTCGGCCTGAGCGACTCGGCCACGTGGTAACGGCGCTGCAGTTCCTTCCCAGCGATTCCATCAGCGCCGTACTGCGGGAGGTGTTCGCCTCACCGGAGTACGCGTGGGAAACGCGGGCCCACCCGCTGCAGTTCTTCATCGATCGGTACCGTGACCTGCTGCGTTGGCTGGGCGATCTCGGCGCGCGCCACCCGGTCGCCTACTGGGCCGTCGTGGGGCTGCTCACCGGGGTGCTGCTCCTCGTGCTGGCCCACTTGGCGTACCTGATCTGGCGTGCCCTGCGGCCACGGGTGATCGCGCGCGGGGGAGCCGTAGCGACGCCCCTGGCCGTGCGCGACGCAGCCTGGCACGTGCGCGAAGCCTTGCGGCTCGCGCGCGAGGGCCGCTTCGCCGAAGCGCTGGGCCACCGATTCCTGGTGCTGGTTCTGGAGCTCGACCGGCGGCGGGTGGTGCGCTTCCATCCGTCCAAGACGCCGGCCGAGTACGTCGTGGAAGCGCGGCTCGACCCGTCCGCCACCGTCGCGTTCCGGGATCTCGTCTCGCGTCTCTACGGTCATCTCTTTGCCGGGCTGGCGTGTCGTGCGGACGACCTCGCGGCCTTCGACGCGCAAGCGAACGCCGTGGTGGCGTCCCGTGCCACGGCGTAACGCGATCCT
>Ga0209536_100004302_pt1 | contig 22521 bp, 24 predicted proteins | sample DeeMarSeWOR28_12_FD_187461 | JGI IMG/M metagenome (GOLD analysis project Ga0209536, IMG submission 187461) | Marine sediment microbial communities from White Oak River estuary, North Carolina - WOR-2-8_12 (SPAdes) (version 2) | ecosystem: Environmental > Aquatic > Marine > Intertidal zone >... | reverse complement strand
CTCCAGATAACCTGGAGTATCCGGAATAGCATTCAAGACTGTCACTCTTGAGACCCGGGTTCAAGTCCCGGCGGGGGCGCCACTACTTTTCACTTCTAGTCAAAGTTCTCTCCTGAACCCTGATTTATGTTTCAAACTCTTCGTACGCATCACTCTTGGTGAGTCCAATGAAAAGAAGAAGCAAGACGAGAATTGTGGGAAACACTACAATAATTGAAACAACAAATCCTTGTGGAAAAATCTGGATAAACACATAGACAGAGAGCAATATTACGATAAATAACAGGAAAATAACTGCTAATCGAAGATCACCTATTCGTGCTTCAAGGCGTTCTATATCTGATGATTTGGCATACTCTTCTGACAATGAAATCCCACCAACACCTGACGAACCGTTTTTCTTTCTTAGTCCTTATACATGTTATCTCAGAGAACTAATTTCACCCGGGTTCAAGTCCCGGCGGGGGCGCCACTATCTTTTGCACAGCTGGTACTGAGAAGATATATACAAAGAAAGAGGAAACCGACCACTGCGAAAAGGGGGAGAAGCAAATCCAGTGGAGTCAATTGAAAGAGTACATGGATAGTAAGTAGGGATACAACAATAGTCAAAATAATGACTACAAAGCGAAGGCTATCTATTCGTTCTTCAAGTCGCCTTATGTCGGCTTTCAGGTTGTTTGATTCTTCTGTCAATTATATTCCACCTACCTGTCCAATCTGATGTTCAGTAGACCTTATACATATTACCTCAAGTTCAGATGGATGAAACCACTTTCCTAATCACATCGCTCAATATGTTTAGAAGGCACCGACAAATAATGTCTTTCTATGAAGGGGAAGATTCTGATTGCCTATTATTCGCACTCAGGAAATACAGAAGAAATTGCCAACAAAATCAGGGAACTGGTTGGAGGAGATATTTTTCGTATTATGCCAGTTGAGAGGTATCCTAGAAGCTACCGGGAAGTGTTGAAAGTGAGTAAGGTGGAGATTGAAAATGGTTTCAAACCAGCCTTGGATAACAAGGTTGATGACATGGAGCAATATGATACTGTCTTCATAGGCTCTCCAAACTGGTATGGCACCATTGCACCACCAGTTGCTACCTTTCTCTCTGAGTACAATCTATCTGGGAAAAAGCTGATTCCATTCATCACTCATGGGGGTGGTGGAGTATCAAACTGTATTACGGACATTAGGAAGATGAGTCCTGATGCAAAAGCTCCGGAGGGGTTTGTCATCTCTGGTGGTCGAACTTCAACAACCAATCAGAAGCTTCAGGGGTGGCTAAGAGAGATTCAGATGATCAATGAATGAGAGAGGAACGAGTTCTAAATACCATGATACCATATTCAACACTTCTGAAACAAATCAAAGATAGATGGCTTCAGTTCGATTAAAAATGATGAGTTAGGTATTCATTCATTCTCAGGATTCATACTATCCCAGAAACTCTTCGGAGGATGCCGCAGATTCCAGTCAACCCGGGTGTCATGAAGTACTCGCGAGCAGTACGGGTCCCCTTGAGCAATGGTGTGTTCCATTGTCAGAATTACACTGTCATGGTATACCTTGAAATTCTCATAATCACCATAACAACAGCAATAGTACTTCAACTCAGTATCAGGCAAGTCATCTCCAATGGCTGTGAGGAAGACACAATTGTCATTTCTGAAGGCGTACTTACCATCATCAATCATGGCATGAACGATTTCCCAGTCAGATGGGACCTCTTTGGGTTCAATTCTCTTGGCATAGAGAGATTCAAGATCCTCGATTGTTTCTCTGTCTGGATTCCTGTTCTCCTTTGAGTACTGTGTGACAAATCTCTTGAATAGTGTAATCGCCTTTTCTCTTCCAATAGTTTCAGTAAGGACAACAAGATTGGTGTAGTTTTGATGTGACCAGGACCGGTAATATGCCCTGTTGACAACTTCAACTTTCCCAAGACGTTTTTCAGCTGGGAGTTGAAGTATCTGTATGATGTAGTTCAGAACAAGTTTGGCAAGCTCAGGTTGTTCCTTCATGTGCACGTTTTGTGATACAATATCATCAAAATCTGGAGGGTTGACTTTCAATCGGTCATCATCCAGTAAATCTTGATACTTCGTAATGAGATTCTCTACATATTGAGGAAAGGTTTCTGGAATTCGTTTCCGGACGAATCCAAGAAAGTAGTTCATGCGATTGATTCGATTCTGTAGTTGCTCTAGTGAATTGATTTCAACTAGACGCTCCATAGTGTCCTGCCTATACTTTCCAGTCTTTACAAATTTCATTCTAATCCACACTGTTCCAAATCTGAAAAGCCCATTACTCTGGAATTAATAAGAGTGTCAGACTACGCATGTACCATGTTGTCCATCATTGAGATGCTTGTTAACCATAATGTGGTGTGCAGGGAACCGCTATTTCAAATCCTAGAGAAAGTCAAGCCAAAAAATCTCTTGAAATCAACAGGAGCAGGAAAGGGTTCAGTACGAGATATCTTGGTTCATATCATGAACGCAGAGAAGTTTTGGATTGCATATTTGAAGAAATCTGATTATCAGAAGAGCCAACCAAAGGAGTTCAAGGATATTCCAAGTATCAGATATGCATGGTCGAAAGTTTCTGCTGAAACAGAGGAGTTCATCAAGAATCTCTCAGTTGACCAACTCCGACATGTCAGAAGTGTAAAATCGGGAGATCAGACAATCAGTTTTACAGTGGCTAAAGCTATTCTTCACATGACAACTCATGAAACCCACCATCGGGGTTTCTTGATTGGTTGGATAAGACAAAAGGGATTAGAACCTCCAGATGTCAATATGTTATAGTTGGATGGAAATCAAAGATGACTGAGTTCTTAGACATTTGTTATGATGCGATAAAGAAACAGGAACATGCGATTCCAAGAACAATTGAAGCCTTGGATGAATCAGCCGCATCGATCATCAAAGACAAGAAACAGGTTGTTCTGGTTGGATGCGGAGACTCATACGCGGCTTCAGACTATGGTAGATGGACTTTCCTGAAGGCAGGACTCAATGCTCTTGTTGTTTCTCCTGATGAGATTGAACACATTCAACTGAACAAGGAAACTGTAATGATTGGAATCACTGCATCAGGGAGAAGCTTAGCTACGATAGAAGCTCTTCAGAAGGCTAAATCAAAAGGTGCCACAATAGTTGTCCTGACAGATGATGAAGATGGAGCTGCTTCACAGACGACAGATTATGTCTGGATAACAAAATCTGGTGTAAGTACCTATAACACAAGTCCATCAGCACCAACTACCGCAGCAATGGCGTATCTACTTGCTGTTTCATCGAAACTGGGCAAGTCTGCTGATGGTTTGGAGCATGATATTGAACAGCTGAAGCGCATTGGGAAAGACATGATAACATGGGCAGAACAGGAGGGAATTGCTATCTCTCAACTCACTAGTCCCAATGTTCCCATCTATTTCATATCTGAGGGGCCGAATCACATAGCTGCACAGATTGGAATGATGAAGTTCAATGAATACTCTATCTTGAAGGGAATTGCCTCCATCAGAGAAGAGTTTCGACATCACCACAATATCTCAATCAAAGACAATGAAAGTGCAGTCTTAATCACTGGAAGTCCTGTTAATCCGTCTGATGAGGTCTACATGAAAGTGTTAAGAGATTCACTCAAGATGAGAACGCATCATTTACATTCTCCTGAAAAGCTCGGATTGAAACTCCCGCTTGTGCAGGCCATTCCAAATGCAATAGCTCTTCAAATGGCTGCATATCACACAGTTCTCAAGTTTAATCCAGACAAGAAGTCATTCAAGCTACCTCACGCTGAGGCGTTCAAGATTTATTAGAGTTTCAAATTGCGTAGGTGCGAAAGGTAACTAAGGGAGTAGTTGGAGATTCAGACTGTGAACGATGTGCTGAAACTCATTTTTGACATTGGGACAGCAGAGAAACGAAAAGAGGCCGCTGACTATATCAATGCTCATCCAGATGATTTTAGCAAAGTGCTTGAGTCTATCTTCTCGCAGGAAATAGATGATACTACAGAGTCGAAGCAGCACATTCTTGATCTGATTGACCTCCTTAGTACTAAGCTTGCAATTCAGGTAATCGAATGGGTAATTCAGGATTCGGACTCGCGAATCAAAGTAAGAGGACTACAAGCTACCTATAGAAAGAGGATTGATGCTCTAAACAATCAGCTTGTAGACCTTCTTGATAACGAAGATGAAGAGTTTGAAGTAAAGAAATGGGTTGTACACATTCTAGGAAGTACGGACCCTACAAATTTCGGTAGAATTCTGAGAAAAACAGCCCGGAGCAGTCGGGTTGAAATCAATCTCAGAAAAGAGGCTGTTTTTGCTCTGACAAAAGTAGTGGATGATGAAACCTTAGGAACTCTCTGTGCGCTCTTAGGGGATTCAAATGAGGAGATACGGGAATCTGTTGCTTGGGCACTTAGTAACATGAGTGCACCAGAAACGATCAACTGTCTTCTTGCAGCACTTGAGGATGAATACGAGAAGGTCAGGGACTGGGCGATTCGCGGACTCCGTGATATGGATGATACAAAGGCACTCCAAGGTCTAGCAGATGCAATGTCAAGAGTTTCTCCAAGCGAACAGGTCAGAATGATTCGTTTGGTTGTAGAGAGGAAATCTGAGATTATACTTAGAGCAATAACAGAACTGCTTAGCTCAACTGATGTTGAGGTGCTTCGGACAGCCGCTTGGGCTATTGGAGTTTCACCCTATCCACCAGCAGTTCCTGCACTGAGAGACCTCTTGGACCATGAAGATGAGCAAGTTCGATACTATGGGAAGGTAGCGCTTGTTAGAAGTGGAGGAATTGACCCATCAGATCTCCAACTTTGATTTCACACTACATCATCCCTTGATAGAGACCTCCATCCACAAGCAAGAGTGCACCATGGATGTAGCTCGAAACTGGACTGAGAAGGAAAGCACAAACAGGCCCAAACTCCTCGGGTTTTCCCATCCGTCCCAGGGGAATTCGTGCATTGATACTCTCTTCTGCAGATTCGGAAGCAGACATGAGCTCCTCTACACGTTCTGTGTAGATGTAGCCAGGACAGACTGCATTCACGCGAATATAATCAGAAACTAACTCAGAGGCAAGAGTTCGCATCATACCAATCACTGCTGGACGAATTGCGTTCGACAGGAGTAGATTGTTGATGGGTTGTTTCACAGATATCGATGTGCTGTATAGGATTGAGGGTGAGTCGGATTGTTTGAGGAGGTGTCTTGTTTCTCGGGTCAACCAAACAGCACTCATCAGTGTAAGGTCAATTGCCTTCTTCCAGTCGTCATCTGTCAAATCTGAGAAAGTGCCTGGAGGTGGACCTCCTGCGTTGACAAAAAGACCATCTATGTGAAGTATCTGAGAACCGATACCCTTTGCCAAGCCTTTGATGTCATCCGGTTTTGAAACATCGGCCACAAAGTACTGTGCTTTTTCGCCAAGTTCTGATACGGCTTTCTTCAATGATTCTTCATTACGACCACATATTATGACTTCTGCTCCTTCATCTGCAAGCGACTTGGCCACACTGAATCCAAGACCTCGGGAAGCAGCAGTCACAAGATATGTACGGTCTACCAGATCGAGATCCATAGTTCAAACTAAACCATAGTTCCTGATAAGAAACACGGCAGTGATTATTCCTACATTGAAGCAGGGAGTACAGATTTCTCAGTCCTTGCCCCTAGAGATATCTCAAGATGCAAGAATGCTGAACTCAGACGCTGGAATTCTCGTGGTACTTTGAACTCTCCAACGTTCAGAGCTGTAAGCGCATTCTCAATCTTCCTTATCGACAAATTTCTATTATCTTTTGAATTGAAAGCGATTAGCACTCTGGTGTCCTCAGGATCAGGCATTTTATACACTGATTGACACTTGATGCCTTTGTTCTCAAGAGCGTGCTTAATCTTAGCTTCTATTGCTTTCATTACTCGAATACACCAAGATTTTGTATTGTCCAGCATAGTTAAGCACCTGTATTAATAGCGTAATACTGTGTATTGGCGCGAAATTAGTTCTCGGTATCTCCGAGTGAATATCTTAACACCCAGAATCTTGCTTTCATGCTTCGTTTGATATACGACGTTTGGAAAGGTTGAGCGAGTGTGGGAAAGATGGACAAGGAAGGATTTCGGAAGTATCTGACGGATAGAGAAGAACCTATTCCTGAGGAACAGATTGTTAAGAACATGAAGATGGTAGAAAGATTCGAGGAATTTCTAAAACAGTTTGACAAGACCCTTGAAACTGCAGCTGAGGAGGAGTTTTCACAGTTTTCACAAATCCTGATTAAAGAGGGTACAAACACATACCTTGACTATGCAGGAATATCTCGATATGCATTCTTCATTCAGAACATTGAGCTTTACTTACCAATCCTAGCAATATTCGATGGAGGAGAAGTGATGAACATCCTTCATGAGAGGTTGGGAGAACATGCAGGTGAGGATAAACGTGACAAGATTCTCCCGAAGGATGATTTACCTCCGCTAGGTATGCCAGATACTGAAAAGATGAAGGTCACCCGAGAGGTACTAAAGAGGATGGAAAAAATCCTAGATCCCTCGGACTGTAAGATGATCTTGGCTGATGTTGCGCATGGTCTGCCTCGTGACTTCAGAAAAGGAGAACGAGAGAAGTTCTTGAAAGCTGGAACTATTGACGAGTATCTCAAACAGAAGCGTGCTGCCGTAATTGCGGAGCTTGAGAAACACAGAGATGACGGGACGTTATTCTACAACCAATACATCTCTGACGAAGTTGTTGAGTTTGTGAAGAACCGCCCTGATGTTATGAGTGGTGAAAGAAGGGGGAACACTATCTATCATACCAAGATTCCCTACATGGTTCAGGAGTTTCTTGAGGAGAAAGATGAGAAAATGAAGAGGTACTATGCATGTCATTGTGCATGGGCACGAGAGTCAATCCTTGACGATGGTGTGGATGTGTCGTCAGACTTTTGTCATTGCAGTGGAGGTTTCACGAAGATGCCTTGGGAGGCAGCACTTGATCAGCCACTTGAGTATGACATGGTGAAATCTGTCCTCAAGGGTGATAATGAGTGTAGTTTCGTCATTCATCTTCCTGAGGGTGTTGAATAGATTGATGTGATGATAGCCTCAGGAAACTTCGAGTACGGTACCTTTAGGTTACGTAGTCGTATCGAATTTTTGAAATACTTGATTGATATGTTAGATTGGCGGTTTTACTCTGGTTTGATAGTAGTGATAATGAGATTGATGAGAGGGATAGTTGAATGAAAGCATTTACAGTGAACGTAGGGATAAATACAAGTCCAAGTTGTCTTGGACGAAGCGCTCCAATCTATGCGAATGGGACATTTGATTATATACCAATTCCATCCGATAATGAACGGGATCCCACATATGAGGAATTAGGATTGTCTTCAACTTTTGAGAGAATGAATATCCTACATAGAATCAACGAACATGCCCATCATGATCCAGAGTTTATTACATATACCTATGGTGACTTTCCTACTCTTACAAGAACATCCCACTTGAAGAATATCAAACGCGGTGACTTACTCCTTTTCATTTCATCTCTGAAGAGAACCAAACATGAGCGTTTGGGACCAAGTTTCATGAAATGGATACATCCTAATCGAGGCATGTATCTGATTGGTATGTTCGAAATTACTGGAATTCTGACGAAAGATGGAGAGGCTTATCGCAGGAAACTGGGCCGTGAAGCCTACAAGAAGAATCCTCATTATAGGAGACTGATGAGGTATAGTGAGGATGAGTCTTGGATTTTCAAAGGTTCCAGTCGTTCCTGTTTGTTCCCTGTAGCAGTTCCACTAAAGATTCGTGATGTATCAAGATTATTTGGGATTAGTCCTTCTCAATCCGAACGAACCGAAACAGCCCAAGTCAGCTCCTATACTCGAGTTGCGAGAGAGATTCTGGATATTCAATACCTCGAGAAGATAGTAAAAAAGAGATGTCCTAGTGTGGACATCCTTCCAGAGTAGAATTGTATTTGCATAGAACTAAAGAATAAGTAGTGGTCGGGACAGTCGGATTCGAAACCAGCAACCAATTTAGCTGTATATCAAACACCAAATATCGCCTTCATAGTAGTAGTGTGATTAGTTTTCAAAGCCTAGATCCACTTCTTTCGTCTAAAGTATAATGCTAAAATTATACCTAGAAAAGCCATGATGAATAGCAGAAATGGGTAGCTCCAAGGTATTTCAAGTTCGGGCATGAATCTGAAGTTCATGCCATATATGCTAGCAATTAGAGTGAGTGGGATGAAGATTGTAGATATTACAGTGAGAACCTTCATAACTTCGTTCAATCTGTTACTCACATTTGAGAGATAGATATCCATTATTCCTGTCAGAGTTTCTCGATATGTTTCTAGAATATCATTGATTTGGATAACATGGTCATTGAGGTCTCTGAAGTACAGTTGTGTTGAGGCTTCTATCAAACTAGGACTTTCACGAAGCAGTTTGTATGAGATGTCTCTGATGGGCCAGATGTTTCGTCTCAGTGTTATTATGATTCGTTTCAATTGATGGATTTCCTGCAGAGTTTCTTTTGTGGGTGATTCTGCGACTTCATCCTCAAGTAATTCGATTCTTTCACTCAAATCATCAAGGATGACAAAATAACTATCAGTGATAAGATCGACAAGTGAGTAGGTGAGATAGTCCGACTTGCCTTTTCTGACTCTTCCGAGGTTGTTTGAAACCCTATTCTGAACTTGCTCAAAAAGAGATTTTTCGGATTCTTGGAAGGATACAACGAAATTTTTACCTAACAAGAAACTAAGTTGCTCTGAAGTCAATGTTCTGGTGTCATCATTATATTCAAAGGACCGGAGAATGATGAAGATATAATCTGATATCAGTTCTACCTTTGGTCTTTGTTGAGTGTGAACAATATCCTCAAGAATAAGAGGATGTATTTTGAAGTTTGAGCCAATCTTCTGAATCAAATCGATATTATGAATCCCTTTAATGTGAATCCATCTCACAATATCTGGCCTTTCTAATGGAACACATTCGTCCCAAACTACTGCCTTTTGTTCAGTAAACTCATCCTGATTAAAGTCGATTATTGTGATAGTTGGCTCTTGGATGAACTTCTCTCCTGTGTGGACCAATGTTCCAGGTGGTAATCCGACCTTAGCCTTGTGCCCATCCATAGTTTCCACGATGTATTATGGAAACCCTCAATCTTATTGATATTCGTATAGGAAGAAAAAATGGTCGGGACGGCCGAATTTGAACCGGCAACCGATGGATTTACAGAAATTTCTTGTGTGCCTTCTTTTATAAGGAAAGATTTGGATAGTTAATTGATTGAGAGATTAAGTAGAGAGTACCTTCGGTTCTTTCTTGTTGTGATTGATTGAATTGTTGTTGCAAGATGGAAGTATTCTGTAAAACCGAAATGTTCCACTTTACCATTTTTCCCAATTAGAAGATGATGAAAATGATAGAGAAGTCACTAAAGCAAAGAAGGGTATGTGTGAACTGTGGAGGAATCTCGTTTACCGAAGATTATGTCCGGGGAGAGAAAATCTGTACTTCGTGTGGACTTGTCCTATCAGAGCGTACTGCAGATACAGGTCCGGAATGGAGAGCATTTACAACAGAAGAGAGGAATGCAAGAGCAAGAACAGGAGCACCAATGACTCTCACCATAGCTGACAGGGGTCTTTCAACTGTAATTGACTGGCGAAATAAGGATGCAAGTGGTAGAGCACTTACAAGCACCACACGTGCGGCTATCTACAGAATGCGTAAGTGGCATATCAGAAGCAGGCTTCATGATTCTCAACATCGAAACCTTGGTATCGCAATGAGTGAGATGGAGAGACTCTCCTCCCAATTAGGAATTCCACGTGATGTTAGAGAAACTGCAGCATTGATGTACAGAAAAGCACTAACAAAAAGACTTGTGAGAGGAAGAAGTATTGAATCGGTTGTTGCTGCTTCAGTTTACCTTGCTTGTCGAATCCACCGGATTCCAAGACGACTTAGCGAGATTGCGGCTGAAACCAATGTTGATAGAAAACGAATTGGTCATTCAGTTCGTTCAATTGTTTCGAGAGTAAATATTGATGTACCATTAGCTTCAGCAAAAGACCTGATTCCAAGATTGTCATCAGATCTTGTTCTTGAAGGAAGAACTGTGAAGAAAGCTACTGAGATAATTAGAGATGCAGAGAAAAAGTTCGTAACTATAGGAAAAGATCCTGGAGGAATTGCAGGGGCTGCACTCTACATAGCCGGAATAATTGAAAATGACAGACGCACCCAGAGAGAGATTGCACATGTTTCACGGGTCACAGAAGTGACAATTCGTAATCGTTACAAAGAACTCGTTCGAGTCCTTGATATCTCAATCAGTGTTAACTCATAGTAATGACACTATGTTCACTAGAAGGACTCGTGATATGATTTGAAAAAGTCATCTGGACCCAACCGTATCGTTTCGACCAAAGTTTCATGCCCAAGTTTATTATCGATTACCTCAGCCATGTGAGCACCAGTAACGTACCAGAGTCGATCTCTATCACTCATTCTTTCAATAGTTTTCCAATCGTCTTCATGAAGCGGGCTATCAGCTCGAACTTCTAAATCTGTAAGGATATCAAAATACATTGAAACACGTTTCTTTCTTGCTCGATCATCTAGGAATAGTATGTAATCCCGATTGCTCAATACGTTACTAGACTTTCTTTGTTTCAGAGTAGAATATACTGCAAGACCTTCCATGTGTGTACAATACTTGATGACATCGCATAACTGATTGGTCCGATTAATTTCAGAAAGGTCAAAAATCGGATTGTAAGCTGTATATACTACATGATGAAGTTCGTGCATCGACATGAAAAGAATTTCACGTGGGTCTTTTTGAAAGTCAGGATGACCCAAGTTTAGTAATGCATAGCCATCTGATACAATTCCAATATCATATCCTAGGATAGCGAAAAGAATACTTCTCAAATTCGTGCCTTCAGGAAAATGATTCCAGAGATCTCGCAAGAGTTTGTTGAATGTGTATGTTTCATTATGAATATAGGTTAAACTGTCCTTTACATAGTCTATCAAATTACCGTCTTTTGATAATTGTTTCAGAATATCTTTCCAAAACAGACTAATACTTTTCTCAGTGTTTCGTGTTCTGAGTGCATGTTTGTGTGTCTTAATTGCGGCTTCGTGATTGATGATCCCAACTAATGACTCCTTACTTGGTCGTGAGAGATATTTGATTAGTGGCACAATGAATGATGTGTCAATTTTCACTGATAAGGTCATGAATGAATCACTCGTTTTCAAAAAAGTAATGAGTTTCCATGGATGTTGGTCAGCCGGATTCATTATCTCGTCATTTGAAAGGTATTATAGAATACAAGAACAGTCTATAATTACCTTCTGATTCAACACTTGGAAGGATTATAATTCTGATTGAGTAACAAAGAATTAGTTGGTCGGGACGGCCGGATTTGAACCGGCAACCGATGGATCTACAGTCCATTGCTCTGCCAGATTGAGCTACGTCCCGTGCGGTTCGATTGCAACTCGAGTATCAATAAAAGGATTACTCAGCAGTCAATAAAGGCGTGAAAGAATCTGCTTATAGGTCTGTCAGCAAGAGCACGATACATCATTCTGGCGGTTGGAACCTTGACAAAGTATGAAGAATTAATCAAAGAACGTCGTGAACTCTTGAAAGCTCATGATTATACTGCGATTCCTCCTGAGGATTGGTGGGAGCCTGACCAACGAAAGGGTGTTGCTCCACCCCCGCTTGAGAAACCCTACGATGAAGATACAATACTGATTGATTTGGTCAATCCCGAGGAGTTCAAGATCGGAAAGATTCCCTTAATTGATGCCATATCAAACCGAGAGAGTAGACGTGCCTTTACTGAGGAGTCATTGACCTTGGAAGAGTTTTCGTTTCTTCTCTGGGCAACTCAAGGAGTCCGTCAGATAGATGAGAATAAAGTATGGACAAGACGGGTTGTACCGTCTGGTGGTGCTCGTCAACCATTTGAAACATATCTCCTTGTCAACAATGTTGAAGGTATTGAGAGAGGAATCTATCGGTATCTACCAATAGAACACAAACTCATTCTTGTTTCTGAAGACCTTCCTAGTGCTGACGATCTCATGGAGAAAGCTTGGTTCCAGAAATTCATTGGAAAGTCTGCAGTTGTCTTTGTGTGGGTGGCAATTCCTTACAAGATGGAATGGCGATACAGCATCATAAGCTACAAGGACATCCTCATTGAGGCGGGACATATCTGTCAGAATCTGTATCTTGCATGTGAGGCGATAGGTGCTGGTACCTGTGCAATAGCAGCCTATGAACAGAAAGTAGTAGATGGACTTCTTCAGATTGATGGTGAGAATGAGATCACCGTGTATCTTTCACCTGTTGGTAAGGTGTCATAGTCTTCAGCAATGTTGAAAGGGCTGTAATACACCACATACAGTCGGAGGAAAAAGCCAGCTGAAAAGACCCATCGAGTCGACCTTTCCAATTGCACAGGTAAACAGGATAGCTGAGAAAGAGTCGACTGGTTTTGGAAGACGTCACTATAGACCAGTCTATGTCATGCATAAATGGTGGGCCCGAAGACTTGGGTCGGTATTCAGAACTATCCTACTCTATTCTCTTGCTGATGACAAGCTTGACGGATGGAGTGGAAACCCGGACAGTCTCTGGGAGTTCTATGCTAGGGATGTCGAGTTGAATGGGAAAATAGTACTTGATCCGATGATGGGGGGTGGAACAACGGTAGTTGAAGCACTCAAGCTTGGGTGTAAAGTGATTGGGGGAGACCTCAATCCTGTATCATGGTTCTTGGTGAAGAAACAAGTTGATGATATTGATCCTAATCTCTTGGAATCAACACTTCAGAAGCTGGAAGATGATTTAGGAACGGAGCTAAGGCAGTACTACAAGACAACTTGCCCCGAATGTAAGGAAACCGCTGAAGCAATCTACTATTTCTATCACAAAGTGAGCTCATGTTCTAAATGCGCAAATGAAATTCCCCTAATGCGCAATTTATTCCTAGCCAAGAGCCCAACTGGGACTGGTGATATTGTGGTCTGTCCACAATGTTGGAACGTTTTTTGGACCAAAAACGCACAAAATTTGACCACGTGTTCAAAATGTAGTCAAAAATTCACCCCTATTGGAGTTTCTTTCACCAAGGGACGTAGGTTTACGTGTCTTGATTGTGGTCATAGTGAGAGCATAGTTGATGTGGCGAGAAAATCTGGTAGATTTCAAGAAGGAATGTATGCCATTGAATTCTATTGCAAACACTGTGACGAATCAAAAAACAAGAAGTTGTCGAACGGAAGAGGGTACAAATTTCCAGATGAAAGTGATAAGAAACTCCTGAAACAGGCTAGTGAAGAATACCAAAGCAAGGCTAAGAGTCTACCAATTCCGGACACCTTGATTCCGGAGGGTGTTGAAACAAGACGGGCTTTGAATCATGGATACAAAAGGTTCAGTGACATGTTCAGTTCCCGACAGTTATTGAACCTTGGAAAGATCCACCGCTGGATTCTTGGGATTGAGGACTGGAATCTCAAGGAGTTCTTCCTCTTGGCGTTCTCAAACAGTCTGAAGTATAACAACATGTTCGCAAAGTATAATGCAACTAGGGGATTCATCACAGATATCTTCCGAACACACTCATTCTCACCTTCAATGGCACCAGTTGAAGCCAACTGCTATGATATCACAAAGGGACGAGGGGCCTTTACTGCTTTTGTTAATCTAGTAATTGAGGGTAAGGAGTATTGTAGACACCCGTTCGAAAGAGTTCATGATGGAAAATCAATGAAAAAGATAGCACTTCAGTCCAAAAAATCACCAGAAATCACCAAAAAACCCCAGGAATTGACCAAGGACGCAGATGTGATGTTGGTATGTGGTTCTTCAGAGCATCTTGAGGTTCCGGATGAGTTTGTAGATGCTATAGTGACCGATCCACCATACTATGGAAATGTGATGTACTCAGAACTTTCCAACTTCTTCTATGTCTGGTTGAGGATTGGACTCCGTGAACGGTATGATATCTTCAAGGACCCACTTGTTTCAGCTGATGATGAGGTGATTGAAAACAGACAGCAGGGAAAGGGAAAAGATGAATTCATTCAGGGATTGACCAGAGTTTTTTCAGAGTCCCATCGGGTACTTTCAGATGATGGTATTCTTGTGTTTACATTTCACCACAAAAAGCAGGAGGCATGGGGTGCAGTCCTCCGAACCATTCTAGATTCAGGTTTCTATGTGACAACCACCTATCCAGTACGGAGTGAAATGAAAGCTTCCACCCACTTACATGACTTGGAGAATATTGTGTATGACATGATCTTTGTCTGCAGAAAGAGGATTGAGGAAACAACCCCTAAATCGTGGAGTTCTATCAAGAAATCGATTGAAAAATCTGTGACAAAAACAATTACTCGCCTACGGAGCAACGGTGAAACACCGAGTTCGGTGGATACTTTCGCAATAATACTAGGGAAGTGTCTGGAACTCTACTCGAAACACTATCCAAGAGTGATGGATGGTGACCAGATAGTTAGTCCTGAGGTGGCCTTGGAATCAATTGAGGACCTGTTGGGGGGTTTATAGCACCTCTAACGCACAATATTGTATGAGATCGACACGGACACTTCGTACTTGGGACAAGGCTCAAAGTGATTTTGTAGAGGTTCCTGTACAATATCCCCCAGATACAACTCTGTCCTGTGTCGAATGTCGGTACTATGACTCGGAAGCAAGCAGATGTAACGGAGTTGGTTCTTCTCAATATGAGCGGAAAATTCCCTTTCCGGGTTATGTACCGAAAGGTAGAGAGTGCGCAGTACGGCTCCCTCCGGACTTACTTTCTTTTGTATAAATCAGATAAATTGAGCTAGTTCTGGCAAATATCCTGTTGCCAAAAAGATGCAGATCACAAGAAAACAGACTGTAAGAAATGCAACTAGTATGTCAGTGACTCTCCAAGACGAATTTCTGAGATATGAACGACCAGTTCCATATCCAAAACCTCTCCCATCCATTGACATTGAGAGTGAGTCCACTCGAGAGAGTGCTGAAACTAATAATGGGAAGAATGTATACTGGATTGTACGTATTATCTTCCCGAGTCCTGTCACCTCAGGGGTAATTCCTCTAGATTTCTGAGCCATCCGAACTGTGTGGTTCTCCAGATCGAATAGAGGGAGAAATCTCAATGCAATAACAAGAGAAAAGCTGTACTTGTAAGGAATCCGAAGTCTGGTAAGGGAGTGTGCTAATAGTGTTGGGTCAGTGACTGAAACGAAGAGCATACTTGAGAAGATAAGTAGTAGGAACCTGCTTGCTATAGCAAGACCACGCACAATCCCAAAGTCAGTGATGGGAAAAAGGGGGCCAAAATCACCAATTTGAGGTATGAGAAATCCTAGAAGAACTCCGTTCGTTGTGACCAATACTTGGACTAGTAGGAGTAATACAGAGAATATGATGACGAACTTTGTCCTTCCTTTTGTCAAGCGTATAGGGACTCTAGCCACGAAAAATCCAATGAAGATTATGAGTAGTAATACAACACTGAGTCGCCAGCTAGGATACACAATGATACCAATCATCAAAATAATCAATGCGAACAACTTGAGGGCTGGGTTGAGTCTATGCAAAAAGGTGTCATTCTTGACAAACCCAAATCTGGAGGTCAACTAGGGCTGCACCTCCAAGCTTGCATATTCTTTGTAACCAATGTTTTCTAATCGTTCAAAGACTTGGACAGGAGAGCCATCAAGAAGGATTGATCCACTCTCCATGAATATGATGCGGTCGCATTGGTTTCGGACAAAAGTTGGATTGTGAGTGACGATGAGAACAGCTCCACCTCGTTCGACTGTTTTAATCACTATTTCCGTGATGAACTTACGACCTTCTTTGTCCTGTCCAATGAATGGTTCGTCAAGCAAAAGAACCTCAGGACCATGGACAATTATTGAACTCACATTAAGACGTCTTTTCTGTCCGTGACTCAGCGAGAAAGGATTTCTCTCATCAAGACCAGTGAGTCCAGCCCGTTCAAGACTTGCCTTGCTCAGCTCGAGCTTGTCGGATGTGTCCAATTCCAGAGCCTTTAGCGTCAGAATCTGCTCGTTCCACACGGTTTTTTCAAAAATCTGATGATTTGGATTCTGAAACACCATTGCAATGTGATGAGCTATCTCTTTTGCGTTCACTCTTCCGAGAGATGAGTCTTTGAAACTGATAGTTCCGCTCTCTGGCGCAAGTAATCCACCGAGTAGCCCAAGAAGCGTGGTCTTTCCAGACCCATTTCCCCCCATCAAGGCGACTATCTCACCACTTTCGATTCCCAGTGTCACATTGTCAATCACAGTCCGGTTTCCATATGAGAACTTGAGATTCTTGGCTGTTACAAGAGGTGAGTGGGAGTCATCTGGTGTTCTTGTTGATGCCTGTGTTGAATCTTTGTGTTCTGAAGCGGAAAATGGATGGATACTTCCATTTGTCAGGGTCAGAATTTTGTCAGCGACTGGTTTCACCGCTGAAAGATTGTGTTCAATGACTATGACACCGATACTTTGGTCCTGTAGATTCCTCAATATCTGTCGTAGTTGTAATACACCTTGCGGGTCAAGACTTGAAGAAGGTTCATCCAGTATTAGGAAGTCAGATTTGCAAGCCGTCATTGATGCTATAATGATTCTCTGCTTTTCGCCACCTGACAATTCAAATGTTGGTCGATGATAGAGATGTTCAGAGTCCACAGACTTCAATGATGAGTTGACCAGAGCTGATATCTCATCCACTTCTATGCCATAGTTTTCGGGACCAAAAGCCACCTCATCAGAAACTTGGAGGGTACAGATTTGGCTCTCCGGGTCTTGCTGTACCAGTGAAACCTGTCTAGCGACCTCAGCAATGTGTAGTTCAGCTATGTCGGAGTCATCGATAAGGACTGAGCCTGAAAAATCACCCTGAACACTTCGAGGTATGAATCCTGACAGACACTTAGCAAGAGTGGACTTTCCTGAACCTGTGGGTCCTGTAATGACAACAATCTCTCCTCGTTTTACCTGAAGACTCAACGAATCTAAGACTGGAGTAGTGCCATCGTATGAGAAGGTTAGGTTACGCGCTTCGAGCATGTTGTCCGCCTAGTATACTTGAAGTGTGATGACCTGTCGGACCCAGAGTGAGCCGTCGTATTCTGCTGCGATGAGCCACAGACCATCAGAGTTAGTGGTCAGCAGAAGTCTGTCATCAGTCATCACGTCATTGAGGTTAAACTCTACATGATAGCCATCACGAGCCATCACTCTGAGACCTGTCGCTTCCGGAAGAGGATTTGCTTGTTGGAGTATCACACTGAGTAGAACTCCAGTATAGTTTGCTGGTGGGAGATGGATATAGGAACCGATGAGCTCAGCCTCGATGGTCACGGTGACTCCAGAGTAGGTTTCGATATTGAATGAATAGGGACTCTCCACAAGACCCACCACATCACAAGAGTTGGGGTCTGATATCAACGGTCTAACAAAACCAACGTAGTAGGACACACCCAGCACCATGAAAAGAATCAATGCAACAGCTGGAATATTTCGTCTGTGGAGGACTGATCTCTTCCCTTTCTCCGGAAGTTCGCTTCGCATGGTGGGAAATCTGTCCTGGATTACACCTGTGTCATTGAGAAACTCTAGAGTTTCCCAAGCAAAGAACCCTGCAAATATCACTCCTGAACAGAACGCGAGAAGGGATATCACCATGATATAGAAATCAGGAGCACCTGCAAAGTAGAACAGCTGAAACACAATGACATTGGAGGCAGATGATATTCCTGCACCAAGCCACCATATCACTCTGGAGTTTCCAGTCAAATCTTGGTCGTTTCTTGCGAATAGACCCGTGATATCGATGATGACACCCTGAATGAGTGAAACTATCACTACAACAATCCCGTGGGTACTCCCGGTGAACATCTCTACCGTTCCCTTCAGGAGACCGCCCATGGTGCCCACACCGTTCTTTGGGACAAGCACTCTCATGAGGACTATCCAGAACACATGGAGTCCAGCCATGAACTGACCAGCTCCAAAGGGAACACCGAGAGAGAGATTGATCAGGTTGCCTAGGTACCCAACAAAGGTGCTAAGAGACCCTCCCAAGGCGCTGAGGATGGCTATCATCACTATCTGTCGGGTGAGAACCTGTCCAGAAGTGCTCATCCTGGTATCACCTCAATGAAGGACACGAATCTTACCCATCTAGCTCCTGCTGAGGGATATACATGATAGCCCATCCCAGGGGATGATGTTTCAAGACAGTCATCGTTGCTGTAAGCCTCGTCAGCAGGGAGCATCACTAGACGCATACCATCGGTCCAGTCCAGAACATTGGTCCCATTTAGACCAAAAGCTAGGACTATGTCACCTTGGATCTCGTACCAAGAAGCATTGGGATACACATTGTCATAGGAGAAATCTTGAGAGTATCCATCAAAGGCAGTGATTCTGATTATATCGGAGATCCCCATACCTCCCACAAGCTCCACAAGGTCTGCTATTCCTACCCCTCTGTAGAGTCCATAACCTCCCCAGTTGTCGAACTGGTTTTGGAAGGAGCTCCATCCCTCAACAGGGTCCATCTCAATCAGGTCTGTCAGTGACAGTGTAACATCTGCATCAGGTCCTCGTACCGCTATCCTGTCACGCTCCAGACTTGGTGAACTAAGCAACACTGGAGTAATCTCCACTCCTGTTTCAGTCACTGTCACGTTCACAAAGTGGTGGATTCCACCTTCCTCCTCGCTGGCATAGAGGCTGGCGCCTGCCCCCCCGGTTATCACATAGCGTACACCGTTCCGCACACTTTGATTATACATGTGTATGTGTCCGGCGAACACTGTGTTGACACCCTGAGCCTCGAACAGGGTCATCAATCTCTCTGCAGTCGTTTCGTTCAACATTGCATGTTCAGAGTCCAATCTGGGATCAAACGGTGGTGTGTGTGTGAAGACGAACTTGATGTCAGAATCAGATTGCGAAAGGTCAGTTTCAAGCCAAATCAGCTCATCTTCTATAACGTCATTCGTAGAAGTGTTGAAGACTGTGAAATGAGCTGTTCCAATGTCAAATGAGTAGGAAGAAGAGCCAAAATGGTCTAGATATCGATTTCCACCACCATCCCGAATATCATGATTGCCTGCTGTTGTATAGACAGGAGCAGTGAAGAGTTCGAGTGCAGAAACAACCTCATCATATTGGGCAGCTTGTCCGAAAGGAGTTAGATCTCCACAATGAAACACGAAATCCGGTCGTTGTAGATTGGAGATTACTGCAATTTCGATGATTCCATCTTGGTAACCTTGAGAGTCGCCAAATACATAGAAGTTGAGTATTGAGTCATCCTCAGTGCCTAGGAGTTGATACAGACCAATAATGGACACACTAGCCACTAAGACTATTGCCAATACAGCTATTGCGTATTTCTGCTGGTCCATCTCAACACCCGATATGTTTGACTGTATACTTCGGTACTCAGCGTAACCTCGTTAAGAACCTTAGGGAGTCTGAATATTCGGGTGATTAGTCAACAGGGATGCCATTTTCGCGGATGTTCTCTGAGATTGACATGAGTTCGTCATTGTTCCGCCATATCGCAGTCTGTTTGAGTGTGTCAGCCACGGTCTCGATGAACTGAATCTCGATTTCAGGAATCCTCTTTTCATCAGTGAGATTTAGGTATGTTTCAAGCAGAGCCCAACACATCTTCCTTTTTCTGACATCATAGATGGGATCAGTATCCAGAATACTAGCTGCAGTGCCGCCTATATCCAGAATCCAAGAGTCTGGGCGTGTTTCCTCATAATCCACTCCATAGATTCTTCCATTATGGTGGATGAAGTTCCGAAGTCTAGGGTCACCCTTAATCATGTCATGAGCACTATGATAATTGTAATACCACTCAGCCAGCATATCTATGAGTGCAGGCTCAAAGGTTCTGTTCAGAACATCAACAAGTGGTTCTCCTGCGATATAGTCCATGAGAATTACGCCATCTCGAGCAGTCACTACCTCAGGAACTGCTAATGACTTCTCCCAACTCGATTTCAGGATTTGAAGTTCAATATCGAACTTATCAACTACAAACATCTTTGCTACTACTTCAAGTGGTTTGGTGGTGCTCGAGGTTGTAATCTCAAGCCGAACAACTATGTTTTTCCTGCTCTTCAGACGCTCGAGTGATAATAGTGAAACATCAGGACCATATTGCTCAACCAGAATCTCTTCTAGTGTTGTGATTCTGTCAGGGTTGAGTGTGGTGTCATCAACTCCTGTGGGTATGGTTGGAAACCACTTTGATAGGTCCATGTCACTGAAAAACGGCACTTCGATGCTATTAGCCTACCGCCGTTGCCCGAAACTTAGAAAATCATGGACATCAATGGTGTCCATGATCAATGTTCGGTTCCTGCTTCACAGAGTCCGCTCTCCCTAGACTCATGGAGTCTTTTGAGAGTCTTATATCCTCTCTACAGGCGTTTTCGGTCTCCGACCAACTGGCGGCGACCAGGTTCAATGCGGCATTCAGGTCACGGTCTATCTGTAATCCGCACTGTTCGCAATCATAATCCCTCTCTGAGAGGGATAGTTCCTTCTTCCTGTGTCCACAATGTGAACATAGCTTGGAGGAGGGAAATGTTCTAGGAGCTACAATGAGCTCAGAGCCGTACCAGCGGCACTTATACTCCAGCTGTTTCCTGAACTCGTGAAATCCTGCGTCTGTAATTGCTCTGGCCAACCTTCGGTTCCTCAACAGTCCTGATACGTTCAAGTTCTCAATCACCACTTTGCCGTGGTTCTTGGCAAGATAGGTCGTGAGCTTGTGTAGTGTGTCCTGTCGGATGTTGAACACTCGAAAGTAGGTTCTTGCAAGCCTGAGCTTTGCCTTTTCGTGATTCTTGCTCCCCTTCTTCTTTCTGGACAGACTCCTATGGAGCTTTCTGAGTTTTTTCAGTCTTCTATCTAGAGCCTTGGGGTTTGCAAAGGTGGTTCCGTCAGAGAGTGTGGCCAGAGTCTTGATTCCCAAGTCCACACCCACAGATTGCCATCTGACTGGAAACGAATCTGGGATTTCCTCTTGCACCGTCACGGACACAAACCATCTATCTGCCCTTCTTCGCACTGTGGCTGAGAGTATTCGTCCCTTGTAGTAGACTTCCTTCTTCTCCTTGATTCTGACCTTACCGATGCGTGGGAGCTGAATTGATCTCTCATGAAACCTGATGATTCCAGTTAGTCTAAAGCTATCCCTGACACCTCTCTTCTTGAATCGGGGAAATCCTACTCTTTTCTTGGACTTTTGTCCTCTGTAGAAATTCTGAAATGCCCGATGAAGGTCTCTCAATGCCTCCTGGGGTGCACACTTGGAACATTCATACATCCAAGGGAACTGTGTTTTCTTCAAACTATTCAATTGTTTGTGCTGTTTCATGGCATTGGTGTACCTGTCTTTTCCCTGATTTGTCCTGAAAAGCTGAATACGTTGTTCGAAACCCCAGTTGTAGGCAAAACGAGCTATTCCTGCATGCTGGGCAAGGTGTGATTTCTGAAAGTTGTTAGGGTCAAGTTCGTACCTGTAAGCTCTCTGAATCAACACGACATAAGGTACCGAACCGAGCTATTAAGCCCATACAAGACATGGACTTGGTTTAACTGCTGGTCTCATCGATGTCCAAGTTTGACCGAGAATTTTGCGAATGTTGATGACCCCGACCAATCAGGTTTTAACGTGTCGGGAGAAAAGGGTGATGAGCTTCGATGACTGGTAGAACATGTCCCACAGAAAAGAACAAGGATCGATGCGGATGCTCGTATCCGGGATGCTCTAGGAAAGGGTATTGCTGTGACTGTCTTGATTATCACTGGAAACACAAAGAGCTTCCAGGTTGTCTCTTCCCTCCGGAGGCTGAAAGGACCTATGACAGGTCTCTAGAATACTTCTTAGATGTCTGGAACAAGAAGCTTGGCAAGAAGTGATTATTCTAGCAAGAGATTAAGTGCAATCTATGTCATATCAACAGTGGGTAGGTCTGGTTGAAGCAATGGCAAAAGGGACTATTGTTGATGATTAGCAGTTTCGTTGTCTGGATGGTTGCAACTTCATGGCGATTCTGGTATGTGATTGATGTACATCCAGAGCTTGGAATTGGAGAACCAATCTGGGTGATTGACCCTGTCGGATTCATGATCATCTCAGCTCCATTGGGAATCCTATTCTTCATCGGGTTTCTAGCATTCTTTGGGGATTTGCTACCAAAACATCAGTAGGTATCAACAGAAGTGCTTAAGTGTCAAGCAACAAAAACGAGTTTGGGGCGCGTAGTCTAGTCTGGATAGGGCGCCAGCCTTCGAAGTTGGATGTCCCAGGTTCAAATC
>Ga0209536_100004301_pt1 | contig 22522 bp, 21 predicted proteins | sample DeeMarSeWOR28_12_FD_187461 | JGI IMG/M metagenome (GOLD analysis project Ga0209536, IMG submission 187461) | Marine sediment microbial communities from White Oak River estuary, North Carolina - WOR-2-8_12 (SPAdes) (version 2) | ecosystem: Environmental > Aquatic > Marine > Intertidal zone >... | reverse complement strand
TTGCCGCCCAGTCGGGGTAGCCAAAAACTGTGGATCACGTCGGCCGACGTCATCGTGAACGCAACGGGTCTACCAACCGGCACATGCAGCTCGTTGGCCGTCACGATGCCGTACTCGGGGTATTTGAACTCCCACCACCACTGGTGCCCAATGACCTCGATCTCCAGCGCACCTTCATCGGGTGTCCCATCGACCTTGAAGATTGTCTGGATGGTGGGCACAGCGATGAACACGAGAATCACGGCAGGTGCCAAGGTCCACGCGATCTCAAGAGCCGTATGGCCGTGTACGTGCCGCGGCTCACCCTCCTGGCCGGGGCGCGCCCGGTACCGAATCACCGCGTAGACCAGCAATGCCTCCACCACAACGAACACGAACACCGCCCACCAGAAGATGGTGCTGTAGAGGTCAGCCAAGTCGTTACTGAATCCGCTGACGGGATCGAGAGTAGATTGTGGGAACGGACCACTGCACGCGCTGAGCCCAAAGGCAGCGAATGTAGCGAGCCCTACGGCCACAGCCTTCGCGCTGCAGCGCTGTTTGAACGTTCTAAGATGCATTGGCGATCGAGGGTTAATCGGTCCCAAAAAAAAGAGGCCGGCCAGGAGACCGGACGGAGTATGGTACTACGGCGGACGGGCGAGGTCAATCATGTAGTCGACGCTATAATAGATGTCTATTTACCTATCTAACCGGTAAACGATGACCCCTGGATGTAGTTAGATCGATTTATATTTGGTGCGGTTAAGCATCGTAGGGTGTTTGTTGCGACAACACGGCGGATTAGAGACCACCAGAGAGGCTTTTATGGCTGAGCAGACCACGAGCTACGGGTTGAGCGTTACCGCGACACTGCCGTACGATCAGGCAGTCGCGGCGGCGCGGGACGAACTGAGCAAGGAAGGCTTCGGAGTTCTCACCGAGATCGACGTCAAGGCGACTCTGAAAAAGAAGCTCGACGTCGAGTTCCGTCCCTACATCATTCTCGGAGCATGCAATCCACCGATCGCCCACCAGGCTTTGTCGGCCGAGACCGACTTGGGCCTGCTACTGCCGTGCAATGTCGTCGTGTATGCCTCAGACGAGACCGGGAAGTCCGTAGTTGCAGCCATCGATCCGGTGGAGCAGCTGAAGCTGGCGAGAAATCCAGCTATCGAGCCGTTTGCCAAGGATGTGAGATCGCGGCTCGAGCGGGTCTTGGACGCCGTTGCAGCGAAGTAGTGCTACTGCGACGAGCGGCGCGGGCGCGGAAAAGGAGTGCGTGGCAGCTTGCCCGGCCATGCAATGACATGGCCGCCGGCGTGGTACAGTCTAAGCGACCTCACCAGCCGAACCGACTATGACTACAAGCAATCCCATCACCACACCGGGCGTGCGCGTAAGACTCGTCCGCTTTGGTTTGCTGCTAGTCGCGATTACGCTGAGCGGGACCATCGGATTCATGGTATTGGAAGGCTGGAACGCCATCGAGTCCCTTTACATGACGGTGATCACGCTTTCGACAGTCGGTTTCAGTGAAGTACGGCCGCTATCACAGGAAGGGCGTCTGTTCACGACGGCTCTGATCGTCTCCGGAGTAGCCTCAGTCGGTTATCTGTTCAGCGCGATCAGCCATAACATCGTTAGCGGGGAGTTGCACGGTACACTGCGGAGATCTCGTATGCACAAGAGTATCGATGCTCTTAGCAATCACTACATCGTGTGCGGTTTCGGTCGGGTTGGCGGGGAAGTGGTGGCAAGTCTCAGTCAGGGCGGTGAGAACTGCGTTGTCGTCGAGGACAGTACCGAAGTTCTGGAGAACAGCGCTCTGCTTCACGTCACCGGCGATGCCGCCGACGACGACACCCTGCTCAGCGCGGGCATCAAGAGAGCTGCCGGACTGGTTGCAGTCACAGGCAGCGACGCCACCAACCTGTTCATCACGATTTCAGCCCGCACACTCAACAGCGACATAATCATAGTTGCCAGAGCGAATCAGCCATCGACCGAGGCAAAGCTGCTGCGAGCGGGCGCGACTCACGTGCTCTCCCCCTACAAACTCGGAGGGCGTCGCATAGCCACACAGCTGCTGTACCCCTCCGTTGCCGACTTCCTCGACGTAGTCATGCATGCGGGCGACCTCGAGCTGCGGCTAGAGGAATTCACGGTGCAGACCGGATCCAACCTGCACCAGAAGACGGTGGCTGAAATCCAGGTACGCCAACGCACCGGCGCCAACGTATTGGCAATCTGTCGCATCGATGGTGGTTCGGTAATCACAAACCCTCCGTCTGAAATGCGGTTCGCGCCCGGGGACGTGCTCATTGCCCTGGGCACGATGGACCAGCTCAATGCACTGGAGAAACTAACGACGTCGTAGCAGTCGACGCTCGATGATCGCTCTCATTTGTAGCACGATGTGAATCTGCTCAACCCGGAAAGTGGGGTGTTATGAACCGGACTCCGCGTCCAGCTGTGACTCCTGACTCGGCCCCGGCCATGGATCGGCGCCAGTTCATGGCGTATTGCTCGGCGGTCGGCCTCGGCAGCGGCTCAATCGGTAGTCTCCTCTGGCAACAGGCACAGGAAACGGGCACGATCACAAAGGAAATGCTTGCCGAGGCGGAGACGGTGTTTGGATTACGATTCGAGGAAGACGAGCGCGAGCTGATGCTCGAGGGTCTGAACCGGAATCTCAGGAGACTGGAGCAGATCCGCGAGCTGGATATCTCCAACACGGTGGCGCCCGCGATTCTCTTCGAGCCCGTCCTGCCCGGGCGGCAGCCAGCTTCCGGCGCCGGCACATTCCGGATGTCGCGCCAGCCGCAGATAGAGCGCCCGGCCAACCTGGAGCAGGTTGCGTTCTGGCCGGTAACGCACCTCGCCGAACTCGTTCGCGCTCGCCGGGTCACTGCCGTGGAACTTACCCGGATGTACCTGGACAGACTCAAACGCCACGGCCCACGGCTCGAGTGTGTCGTCACGCTGACCGAAGAACTCGCACTCAAACAGGCCAATCGAGCCGACGCGGAGATCAGGCGTGGGTACTACCGGGGCCCGCTACACGGGATTCCCTGGGGAGCCAAGGATCTGCTGGCCGAGGACCAGTACCGTACCACATGGGGAGCCAAGCCATTCGAAGACCAAGTACTGGACAGCGACGCCACCGTAGTGAGCCGGTTGGAGCAGGCGGGGGCTGTGCTGGTAGCGAAGACCACGCTCGGGGCGCTCGCGATGGGAGACGTCTGGTTCGGTGGTCGCACCCGAAACCCATGGAACCCAGAACAGGGGTCGAGCGGGTCCTCGGCAGGGTCTGCAGCCGCCACCGCCGCCGGACTGGTCGGTTTCAGCCTTGGAAGCGAAACGCTCGGTTCCATAGTGTCACCTTCGACCCGATGCGGCGTCACCGGGCTGCGGCCAACATTTGGACGGGTGAGCAGGTACGGCGCGATGGCACTGTCATGGAGCATGGACAAGCTCGGCCCGATCTGCCGCGCCGTAGAGGACTGTGCCGTGGTCTTGAATGCCATTCACGGCGCAGACGGCAAGGACCCAACCGCGCGAGATGTACCGCTCGATTGGGACCCGGAACTGCCCCTCTCGCGTTTGCGCATCGGCTACTATAGGAGCGCGTTCGAGCGAGACCGGCAAGGCAAGGAATTCGACGACCAAGTGCTCACGGTGCTGCGCTCACTGGGGATCGACCTGATTCCGATCGAACTGCCGGATCAGTTTCCCTTGGGTGCACTCAGGATCATCCTGAGTGCCGAAGCCGCAGCAGCATTCGAGGAACTCACACGCTCCAATCGCGATGACCTGTTGGTGCGGCAAGACCAAGGAGCCTGGCCCAACTCCTTCCGGCACTCCCGCTTCATTCCCGCCGTGGACTACATCGAGGCCAACCGGGTCCGTACCATGGTCATGGAGGCCCTGGACGCGGTGATGGATGGGATCGATCTATTCGTGACACCTACCAGCGGTCCCAACGTGCTACTGATGACCAACCTAACCGGCCATCCCTCGGTGACACTGCCCAACGGATTCAGAGACACCGGCACGCCGGTCAGCATCTCGTTCATCGGCAGCCTGTTTTGTGAGGGTACGATGTTGCGGGTGGCCAAGGCGTATCAGGATGCAACCGATTTCCACACGCGTCAGCCGCCCGAATTCGCCGTGTAGACAATTCAGGCGATCGGCCGACCAAATCCCCGTGCCCCCAACAATAAGGGGGTGACCGGGCAATCCAGTGTGATTTCTCACGACTTGCCAAGCGGACCAGGCGACCGCTTGGACTTCTCCAGACTCCGGCAACTAGATTTCGACCTGATACGCTCTGCGCCCGTTCATGTCGAGGACGATACCATGCCTCTCATCGCGATAAACCCGGCCACCGACGCCGTCATAAGAGAGTACCAAGAGATCCCACCACGTGTTGCAGCAGAGGTTGTCGACCATTCACACCGGGCCTTCCTCGCATGGCGCCAGACAGGCTTCGAGGAGCGTTCCCAGGTCATGCGGTCTGCGGCACGGATACTCCGCGAGCGGGCCAGCGATTATGCCCGGCTCATGGCGGAAGAGATGGGCAAGCCCATCACTCAAGGGAAGGCCGAGTGTGAGAAGTGCGCTTGGGTGTGCGATTACTACGCGGAGCACGCCAAAGCCTTTCTCGCACCGGAGACGGTCGAGACCGACGCGAGCAAGAGTTACGTTACGTTCAAGCCGCTCGGAGTGGTTCTCGCCGTCATGCCCTGGAATTTCCCGTTTTGGCAGGTGTTCCGTTTCGCTGTGCCGGCGTTGATGGCGGGCAATGTCGGTATCCTGAAGCACGCGTCGAACGTCCCCGGTTGCGCTCTGGCCATCGAGGACATCTTTCGCCAAGCTGGTCTGCCGGCCAACGTTTTTCGGACGCTGTTGATCGGGAGCAAACAGGTGGCAGCGATCATCGAGCACCCTGGTGTGCAGGCGGTAACGCTGACGGGCAGCACCCCTGCCGGTCGGGCGGTGGCAAAGAAGGCCGGTTCAGTTTTGAAGAAGACTGTGCTCGAATTGGGTGGCAGTGATCCCTATGTGATCCTGTCCGACGCTGACGTTGAGGCCGCCGTGGGTACTTGCGTAGCCAGCAGACTCATCAACTCCGGGCAGAGTTGCATCAACGCGAAGCGGTTCGTGGTAGTCGCATCGCAGCGCGAACGCTTCGAGCAACTGTTAGTCGAGCAAATGAAGGCCGTCAAAATGGGAGATCCGCTGACGCCAGAAACCGAAGTGGGCCCCCAAGCGCGCAGTGAGCTGCGGGACGAGTTGCACGAACAGGTGGAGAGAAGCATCGACGAGGGTGCTCGCTGCCTGCTCGGGGGGTACATCCCCGACGGTCCGGGATCCTTCTATCCGCCGACCGTACTGACCGACGTCAGAAAGGGTATGCCTGCATTCGACGAGGAGCTGTTCGGACCGGTGGCCGCCATCATCGCCGTGCCTGACGACGACGCCGCCATCCATGTGGCCAACGATTCCAGCTTCGGCCTAGGTGCGGCAGTGTTCACCGCTGACGTCCGGCGCGGCGAAGAGATCGCGGCCGACCGGCTAGAGGCAGGTTGTTGTTTCGTCAATAGCTTCGTTAAATCTGATCCCCGCCTTCCGTTCGGCGGAATCAAGGAAAGCGGCTACGGCAGAGAGCTGTCCCATTTCGGCATTCGAGAGTTCGTCAACGTGAAGACGGTCTACATCGCGTGAGCCGGATGACTAGCCGCGTAGCGTTCCTGTTTCGTCACATTCCGCCGGCGCTCATCCTTGCCACGCATCTCTCGCTGCACCTGGACCCCGCGACACAGGCGGACTTATGCTGAAGAAAGCCGGTTGCACGATTGGATTGCTTGCGCTGCTGGCGTGCGCACCCGAATACGACGTTGTCATTCGCGGTGGTGCGATCTACGACGGAAGTGGGGGCGGCGCTGTGGTTGGGGACGTCGCGGTCAAGGGCGACTCCATAGTGTCGGTTGGCGGCTCGGTCGCTGGACGCGGACGAGTCGAGGTAGACGCCACGGGACTCGCAGTTGCACCGGGATTCATCAACATGCTCAGCTGGGCAACCGAGTCGCTGATCGAGGATGGCCTGTCGCAGAGCGATATCCGCCAAGGGGTCACCCTGGAAGTCTTCGGTGAAGGCTGGTCGATGGGGCCTCTGAATGAGGCAATGAAGCAGGAACAATTGGAGCAGCAGGGCGACATCCAGTTCGCGATCGAATGGACTACCCTGTCCGAGTACCTCGAGCACTTGGTCGACCGTGGAGTGTCCACTAACGTGGCGTCGTTCGTGGGTGCGACGACGGTGCGAATTCACGAGATCGGCTACGAGGACCGGCCGCCAACAGCAGGGGAACTGGACCGCATGCGCGCTCTGGTGCGCCACGCGATGGAAGAAGGGGCGGTCGGGCTCGGGTCTTCGCTGATCTACGCACCCGCTTTCTATGCCGGAACTGAAGAGTTGATCGAGCTGGCTCGAGTCGCCGCGGAGTATGATGGCCTCTACATATCCCACCTGCGGAGTGAAGGGAATCGGCTGCTGGAGGCGTTGGACGAGCTGACTTCAGTCGTGCGCGAAGCCGGGATTCGGGCTGAGGTCTATCACCTCAAGGCCGCCGGCCAATCAAACTGGGACAAAATGAGCGAACTCATCGAGATCGTGGAGCAGGCCCGCTCCGAGGGACTCGTCATTACGGCGGATATGTACACCTATACCGCCGGTGCGACCGGTCTCGACGCGGCCATGCCGCCCTGGGTCCAAGAGGGTGGCCTCAAGGAATGGATCGAGCGCCTCAAAGACCCCGCGGTTCGCGCCCGCGTGATGCGCGAGATGGCTGCGCCAACCGACGATTGGGAAAACCTCTACTACGCGGCGGGCACGCCAGATAACGTTCTGCTCGTGGGATTCAAGACCGACTCACTCAAGCCGCTCACGGGAAAGAGCCTGGCCGAAGTGGCGTCGATGTATGGCAAGTCACCGGAGGAAACGGCCATGGACCTCGTAATAGCCGACGACTCCAGGGTTGGCACCGTGTATTTCCTCATGTCGGAGGACAATGTGCGGCGGCAGATCGCCCTCCCCTGGGTTAGCTTCGGGTCGGATGCCGCGTCGTTGGCGCCGGAGGGCGCGTTCCTCGAGTCAAATCCGCATCCGCGTGCCTATGGCAATTTCGCTCGGCTGCTGGGCCGCTATGTGCGCGACGAGCGGATCATCCCGCTGACCGAGGCCATCAGACGGCTCACCTCTTTGCCGGCATCGAATCTCAAGCTGCGACGCCGCGGCTCTTTGCGCGACGGCTACTACGCAGACATCGTGGTATTCGATCCAGACGAGATCCAAGACCATGCCGAGTTCGGAGATCCTCACCACTACTCGACCGGAGTGGTTCACGTGTTCGTGAACGGTGTGCAGGTGTTGGAACATGGGGAACACACTGGCGCAGTTCCGGGACGCGTTGTACGCGGTCCCGGGTGGAGGGGAAACTACTGAAGCACGTGAGGAGAGGTCAGGCGACTCGGTTCAATACCATGAGCACGAGTAACAGCGGAAGGTAGGCCAGTGAGGATGTGAACAGGCGGCGGGCATTCGATTTGGTGGTGTTTCTCGCGGCCCGACCGCTGACATAGAGCAAGGAACTCGACAACAAGGCAGCACCTAGAAAGTAGACTCCCCCCGTGATGCCGATGAGCGTTGGCACGAGGCTGACAGGCAACAGAGCGGCAGCGTACAGGCTCGCATATCGAAACGTCATGCGACCATCTGAGTCATTGGTGCTCAGGGTCTTGAGATCGGCCCGCGCGTAGTCCTCACGATACAACCAGCCCAGAGCGAGGAAGTGAGGTAGCTGCCACAAGAACAAGATCCCGAACAGAGCCCAAGCCTGAAACGCCAGCCCACCGCTGGCCGCCGCCCAGCCACCGACGATGGGTAGTGCACCGGGGATCGCACCGACCAGCGTGGCGACGTTGCTGCGTCGCTTCAGCGGGGTATAGCCGAACACATATGATACGAGTGTGGCTGCCGCCAAAGTTGCCACGACCGGGTTGACCGTCACCGCTAGGTAGACAACTCCGCCGATGCCGCAGAGCCATGCGACGATTGCAGCCGTGGCAACATCCAGCCTGCCCGCCGGCAGCGGTCTATAGCGGGTGCGCCGCATCAGGGCATCCAAGTCTCGCTCCGCCACCTGGTTGAGAGCATTGGTTCCGGCTGCCACCAGGGCCGTTCCCAATAGCGCATGAAACAGGAGTAGTCCATACAGGGTGGATGGTGACGCCATCCAAAACCCCGCAGCCACCGAGAGCATCACCATCAGGACTATCCGCGGTTTCGTGAGCTCTATCAGATCTGCGACCGTGGAATCGGACGCTGAAACACCCACCATACGACCTCAGCTACACCGGTTGTTGATTCGACACCGAGAACAAATAGCGACAGCGTCGGGCCCTAATCGGCTACTGCACCCAACGGATGTTGTCTCAGAGCTTGGCGGATCCGAGGATGCGTGTGCCACAGGAAATAGCCCATACCTAGTGCGGCCAAGGCGTTCCCGATTGCCACGGCCCACCATGCCATCGCGCCCAGAATCGGCTGCGCTACTATAGCCACGGTGACATAGAAGCCAAACTCGAACACTGCGAAGAAGACTGCCACAATGAACAACGTTGCCGGAACCCGTTCTACTTGACAGGCCAGTAAGACAGCGATGATGCCGATCAGCACAAACGCCAGCACATGAACCATGGAGTACCCGACAACGGCCGGGAGGCTGATGTCAACCGCAGTTGGGTCGCTAAACCCCCAGAAGAAGGCTCGTCCCAGCATTGCGGGGGTGAAGAACGGCCGGCCCGACACGACGTCCACGATCAGGAACCAGCTGGCGACTATGGCCGCTCCTATCGATCCAGTGATGAAACCCTCTCGAGCGATCCCGCCAAAACTCATTTTCTGCTCCCGTGTCCTATGCTATCCTGGCTATGAGGACCGAGCTACTCGCGGCATTGCTGCCGACGTGTCAGTCTCTCCCGTATAGGGCATGATCACCCGCTTCAACCGCATCGTGTCGATATCGAACGCATCGATACCAGTCACGAAACCACGAGTGCCACGGCTCATGTATCTCACGTGCACCTCACGACTGCCATCGTCCGGGCGGTACAGTATGCGTGCCCCCAGCGGTGCCGTCCACTCGATACCGTCGCAGCTGCGTTGCAGCGCCTGCCGTGACACCGCTGTACCGCTCACCCAAACCCTGCAGAATCCAGGACTTGGCAACGAGCTCCTGGGTATGGAGAGCTCGATGGGCGTGACACCCTCGCCATCGGATGATCCGCCGGCGCAGCCTGCGAAAACCAGGCAGGCGACCGACAGGGAAGCAAGCCAAGTCAATCTCACGAGTCACCTCCGGTCGTGGGGACATGTCACGTCAAGCGACCAATCTTATCGGGCCCGGCGCAACTGAGCAACCTGGTCGCCCGCTGCACCATCATAACCCGTCGGCTCCTCACATTGTTTCTGCTGTGCGCGGCCAGCCTGCTCCGAAGCCAGTGGACCGCAGCGGCTCGACTGGAGACCCGTTGACAGCAGCTGCAGCGCCGAGCATCGTCTCCGTACAGGTTTCGGACTTGAGGAGATCGGACTGATGATCACGCGCTCACTCGGCCCAGACGCGCCATTGGTTTCCACCGTCGGATTCGGCGGCATGCCCCTATCACTGCAGGATCGGCCCTCGCACGACACCGCCGTGGCAGTAATCCATGCGTCTCTGAACGCCGGTGTGACCCTGATAGATACTGCTGACGTGTACTGTCTCGACGACAACGACATCGGCCACAACGAGCGCCTCGTGGCTAAGTCGTTGGCCGGTTGGAACGGCCCGAGAGAGGCGGTGATCGTGGCAACCAAAGGTGGATTGACCAGGCCGGACGGCAGCTGGGAGCGAAACGGCCATCCCGAGCATCTGTTGCGCGCCTGCGACCGATCATTGCAGGCCCTCGGTGTAGAGTGCATCCAGCTGTACCAGCTGCATGCGCCGGACCCCGCCGTACCCTTTTCGGACAGCGTGGGGGCTTTGGCCGATTTGAGGCGAGCGGGAAAGATACATTGGATCGGGCTCTCCAACGTATCGGTGTCCGAGATCGAGCAGGCCGCGTCCATAGTGCCCATCACGACCGTCCAGAACCGGCTAAGCCCGTTCTTCAGAGAAGCGCTGAATACGGGAGTCGTGGAATACTGCGGGCAGCGCGGAATCGGGTTTCTGGCGTACAGTCCCGTGGGCGGGGGGCGTCTCAACAAGAAACTGCCAGGCCACCCGGCAGTCACGGCAATAGCGGCACGCCACAACACTTCACCCCATGCCGTGGTACTGGCATGGGTGATGTCCAAAGGACCCAACGTGATCGTCATTCCGGGAGCACGGACCGTTGAGCACGCCGTCGATTCGGCGGCGGCGGCAGCGTTGACCTTGAGCGACACCGAGTTGCAGTCGATCGATACAGCTGAATTCTCGACTGCTTGAGTCGCCTAGCCTTCCAGGAAGTCGACCAACATCACGCTGGTGCTCCTCAACCGCTGGCTCATGAGCCGTGCCATCTTGAGAAGTAGGGCAACTCCCAGGCGCGGATGGCGGTACGCCAGCCGCGCGAAGTTCTGTTCCGTGAGCACTACCACCTTGGAGTCATCCAGCGCAACGGCTGTTGCCGAACGGGGTTGACCATCGATGAGCGACATTTCGCCAAACGTCTTGCCGGGTCCGACTGTGGCCAGCGTCTTGTGACCGCCGACCGAATCCCGTTTGACGATCGCCACCCGACCATCCACCAGTAGACACAGATAGTGACCCCTGTCGTCCTCGTGGAAGATCGCGACATCCTTCTTGGCTTCGAAGGCGTCTACGTAGCGGGCAAACGTCTGTACTTGTGACCAGCTCAGTTCAGACGACCACTCAGTCCGAGATATCAGTTGACTACGTTGTGCCACCGTGCTGGGAAACCTAGGCAGCTTGACGGACTTCTTCGAGGGTACGGGATCGCTCATCTGTCAACTCCGCCGGCTCTGCGGTCTTCCGGAAAATCGACTGTCGCTCTGCACGGCCCGCCGTTGCAGCCAGACGAAGGATACCGAGCGCCTAGCAGCAGCGCGCTCACGGTCCGGGCCACAGCGGTAGCCGGTACCAAGCTGCGATAGCGCGGCCCGGATCGCTCACAGAGACGATGTGGTATCTGGAAAGCATAGCAAGGTCGGGTTCGGGAGCCAACTTCCGAACCGGCGACAGCGACCCTCTTGTCAGCCCGGGTCGCACGTCAGGAATGCTGCTCGTGACTACTCCTCAGGGGAGGCAGCTTTTTCAGGCGCTTCATCCTGCAGTTCCGGCTCTGGAGCAGTACGGGACCTGCGGATTCGGTGCACCAGGTCCGATCCCACGGCCATGGCACTCTCCGCCATCTGGTCGGCGACATCGAGGACCGACACGGCCAGGGCTCTGAGCGCTTGTTCCATGGAATCCGGCGGTACCGCCAGCGACCGCCTCGCCGGCACAGCGGCAGGCTCGAACACCTCAAGAATCTCCTGCAGTGCCTCATCGGCACGACGGCGCACTTCAGGCGAGTTTTCGCCGATCGTCCGCGAGCGGCGCTTTCCCTCTTCGTGCCACTCGATCTTCACTTTACCGTTCGCAACGTAACGGCGCCCGGTCCGGGGTTTTTCGCCGAAGGTGCGCGTGTACCGAGCATCACGGGTACGTTTATTGGATGACATACTGACACTACGGGTGTACGATGGCCGGAGTTGCAGGCAGCACCCCGGCGGTCGAGTCCGCCCCACTTCGGGCCGCCGGCCTGTGCTCAGTCGAGCCGTTCGACGAGTATTTCGCGTGCGATGGCCGGATCGACGGCCAATTCCGTCTCGCCCACCCGGACCACGCACGAGGGCAGTTGCTGCACGAGCGTTATTTCGGCTTCGGGAACAAGTCCGAATACCGCCAGCGTGTTGTGGCGCGAGCCGTTGTCACCGCCCAGACATATGACCCGAGCTTGCTCGCCCCGTTTCAGCTCCTTGAGGGGAACGACCCCATCCGGTAGCCGGGGCTGCTGCGCTTCTTCACGGCCGAACAACCGATGCAGCCACGAGACCTTCCGCTGATGCTCGAGGAACTCGTATTGACAGCTGGGGCAGCGCACGAAATTGCACGATCCACCCAGCGGGCAGCCGTGGGAACACAGCGTGTCCAGTTTCTCAAACTCAAACCCGCAAAGCGGGCAGTTCAGGTATTCAGCCATCTGCCCAAGTGGTTCACGGCACCGCCAACCAGGAATGCAAACGGGAAGATGAAGGCGGCCATCCGCCACGCCACCCGCATACCTTGTTCCTTGGCTATCATGAGGAAGTTAGCAAAACAGGGCATGAATAGTGTAATGGTCACCATGGCCACGAGTATCTGGTGGGGGCCCAACAACGGGTCGGCGCCGATAGCAGCGTCCAGAATATAGACTGCGCCGAAATCCCGCCGCATGAAGCCAACCAGAAAAGCGTTGGTGATCTCCGCGGGGAGTCCCAGCCAGCCGGTGACCAACGGCTCACCCAACCGCGCGATCAGCGTCAGGAGCCCCAGCCGGTCCAACAGGAACAGAATGGCCGTCCCAAACACAAAGATTGGGATCACTTCCTTCAGATACCAGTTCAGCCGTGCAGACGTCTTGGCAACCACGTTCTTGATTTGTGGTGTGCGCATCGGGGGGACTTCCAGGATGAACTCACTCGTCTGACCCTGGAACAGCTTCGAGGTCAGCCAGCCGACAGTGAAGATCACGGCCACTACGAGACCTAGCCAGAAAAGGGCACCTGCAGGGGAAAGAGCCGCCATCAGAGCCAGCAAGACACCCAATTGCGCAGAACAGGGGATGGCCAACGCCAGCAACATAGTGGTGATGATGCGTTCCTTACGGGTCTCGAGGATTCTAGTCGTCATCGTGGCCATCGTATCACATCCGAGCCCCAGGATCATGGGCAAGACCGCCTTGCCATTCAATCCCATGATTCTAAACACACGGTTCACCATGATGGCCATGCGCGAGAAATAGCCCGAGTCTTCCAGTATGCTGAACACGAAGAAGAACGTAGTGACTATTGGAAGAACGATGGCGAGAGCGTAACTCAAAGCCATGGTGATCGTACCGAACTCGCCAACTAGCAGGTCGTGCAGGAATCGCCACACCTGCTGCGGCAGGCTGAGCGAGACATCCACCGGTTGATGATAGCTCGGCAAGATCACGCGCCTCTCGACAGTTATCAGGCCTAGCTCATGCACCGGTGTAAGCGGTACGCCGAGCGTCAGCGTGATCGACTCGGCATCATGCGTGTGAGGGAAAGGGAGGATCGCATCCGCAGCCCGAATCGCGGTTGGTGCCACTCGCTGCTTGAATACGCCTATGTCCAGCAAATCTACGAGCGTGCCGGCACCGAACAGACCCACAATCCAGAACACCGCCAGTAGAGCGACGGCCAAGAAGGCCACCCCTTTCGCTGGGTGCATCGCCCAAAAACCCAGCCGCACCTTGATCGAAGGGCTCTTGGGCTGACTCATCGAGTAAGTCTCGGCCATGATGTCGTTGACTTGCCCCAAGCGCGCGCGGTTGCCCGTGTACTCATCCACCGGGTCCGCCGCCAACCACGAGCCCTGGGGTGGTCGCGCCCGGGGAAGCGCCTCAATCAGCTGTTGCGTACCCTGGTTCCGAGGAGCTACCGTCATCACCACCGGCACACCCAGTATCTCGCTCAGCCGCGCACAGTCTATTTGTCCTCCGCGCTCCTCCAATTCGTCCGCCATGTTCAGCACCAAGATGGTGGGTCGCTTCAACTCGGCGAGCTGGAGGGTCAGTAGCAGGGCACGGCGAAGGTTCTTGGCGTCAGCCACTTGAACGATCGTCGCGTCGGCGTGCTCGGCGAGCAAATCGCGCGTCACCCGGGCGTCATCGCTCCGCTGGGACAGATCGTTGATCCCAGGCGTGTCAATCACGGCTACCTCATCGCCGTTGAACCTGGCACGTGCCTGGACAATCTCGACCGTGGTGCCCGGGAAATTCGAGACGGTGACGTACCGATCGGTGAGGTTCTTGAACAAGACGCTCTTACCCACGTTGGGGTTGCCCACCAGGACGGTTACCCTACCCGGGTTGGTCGTTTCGTCGGCAGCTCGAGCGCTGTTCATCCCTATCGGACCCTGGCACCTAAGTGCAACGGAGTCATCCTGTTAGAAGACACGGCTCCCCGTGGACGCAGGTCGGCGTCGGCGGGCGTGATTTCGCGGGAAGGATTCAAAATAACCGGTGTCGCGGCAGTCGGGGCACCCTGGTGCGCGTGCATGAGGACCCGCGCTTGTTGCTGGCCACCTCGACCACTCTCGACTCGAGTAACTTAGAGTTGACTCATCGGTGCCAGCTATTCACGGGACTAGATAGAGTGTCTTGCTCGATTGAAAGGAAGACAGCATGAAAGCACTTGCCGAGATACAAGTCGTTCCCATTGGCGTGGGCGTCTCAGTGCGAAAGGAGGTCAAGCGGGCCCACGAACTGCTCGCAGAGTCTGGGCTCGAGGTCCAGCTCCACTCCTACGGGACCAACGTAGAGGGCGAGTTGAGCCAGATCTTCAGGGCGGTCGAGCAGATCCACGAGACGCTACATCGGGAAGGAACCGCCCGGATCATGACTTCCATGAAGATCGGAACCAGAACCGATAAGACTCCAAGCCTGGGCGGCAAGCTGTTCTAGCGGACCGCGTCGGCTTGACCCCGGTCGTACGGGTCCAGAAGTTAGTCTTGGACGGAATCTCGCAACCGAGCCAGAAGATGTTGACCGACTTGAGATGTTTGTTGTCTGGCGTAGCGTTGCTTGCGGCAGCGGCACCGCTGCAAGGGCAGGATCGTAGTGCCGCCGAGGAGGGCCGGCGCCATGCAATGGTTGATCTGATCGAGCGACGCGGTGTCACGGACTCGGCGACTCTAGCGGCCATGAGAGCCGTGCCCCGCCACGAGTTCGTGCCAGCGGGCCAGGCCGTCCAGGCATATGGTGACCACCCCCTCCCGATCGGATACGGTCAGACAATCTCACAGCCCTACATTGTCGCATTCATGACCGAGATCCTGGAGCCGGCACCTGGGATGAAGATCTTGGAGATCGGCACCGGATCAGGATACCAGGCGGCCGTCCTGGCCCAAATCGGATGCGCAGTCTTCACGGTCGAGATATTCGGAGCATTGGCACAAAGCGCGCGGGGCAGGCTGGACCGGCTCGGTCTTCACGTGACGTCGCGCCACGGGGACGGACACTTCGGTTGGTCGGAGGAGGCGCCTTTCGACGCCGTCATCGTGACGGCGGCAGCTGGATACATCCCCCCCGCATTGGTGCAACAGCTCAAACCAGGCGGACGCATGGTGATCCCCGTGGGGAGCGTTTACGGCGTTCAGAACCTCATTCTGGTTGAGAAGGACCTCGACGGCGCGATAACGACACGCAACCTGCTCCCGGTTCGTTTCGTTCCCATGCTGAGCGGACTCCGCTGATCTCACTCCAGCGAATCGCCCGACCGGCAGCCGTAGCCTTCATCTCGGCCGGGGCTTTGGCGTTTGAGATCCTGCTGGTCAGGATCTTTGCCATCGAGCACTTCTATCATTTCGCATACATGGCCGTTGGCGTCGCCATGCTGGGGTTTGGCGTGACTGGTACGGTTTACGCGCTGGTGCCACTAGCGAGTCAGCCTGCGGTCGTCCGCCTGTTTGTGGGATCCAGCGGCCTCGCCGCCGTGGCGTTCGTCCTCGTCCCCATTATCACACAGACCGTGTCGCTCGATCCGACACAGCTGGCGTGGGATCCGAACCAGTGGCTCAAGCTCGCGGCGGTGTATCTGCTGCTGGCATTGCCATTCAGCCTCGGTGCTCTGACAATTCTCACCGGACTCACGCTCGCCAGTGACAGACCGGGCCGCGTCTACGGTGCCAGTTTCCTCGGGTCCGGTATCGGTGCGGTAGCCTGCCTGCTATCGCTGTGGCTGCTGGCCCCCGGAAGGGCCCTCGCCCTACCCGCACTGCTGGCATCAGTCGGTTTCGCGATCGCCGCATCGACTTCAGATCGAGCCAGCCGGGCTCGCACAATCGCGCCGGCTACGATCTGCGTGGCACTGCTCACACTGGCATTCTCGCCCTTCCGGCTGAGCGTTTCGCCCTACAAGGGACTGCCCCAGGTTGAGGCTTATCCCAACGCGCAGCGCATAGCAGAACGAAGTAGTCCACTCGGGTGGACGGTCGCGGTCGAGGCCCCAGCCTTTCGCTTTGCCCCTGGGCTCTCACTAGCATTCGACGGCGCGTTTCCGCAGCAGACGGCATTGTTCGTCGACGGTGGTATAGCCGGCGCCGTTCCCGCGGCCGGTGGCGAAGCGGAGACTGCTGCGGTGTTCGACTGGCTGCCTACGTCCCTGCCGTACGCTCTCGGGCCGACCGGCCGAGTATTGATCATCGGCTCGGCAGGCGGCCTCGAGGTCCGCAACGCACTCGCCCACGGAGCCTCGCACACGACGGCTGTCGAATTGAATCCCGATCTGGTGGCGTTGTCGCAAACCGCACAATTGACGACCGCCGAGCGGGAGGGACGTCTGGCGTGGGTGATAGGCGATGCCCGCAGCTATTTAGCGGGGGTAAACCGGTCTTTCCACCTCATAGTGGTCCCCCCAGCGGGTGGCTTCGGCACCGCAGCAGCTGGAGTGCACGGATTGGCCGAAGACTTCTTGCACACCATCGAGGCCTACGGCCAATACCTGCGACGGCTCACCCAAGATGGTATTCTGGCAATCACACGCTGGACCAGCCTACCTCCGCGCGCCTCCATCCGAGCCATATTGACCACAGCGGAGGCGTTGCGGAGACTGAGACCCGAGAGTGTGGCAACCGGGTTGGTGGTCGCGCGCAGTTGGGGCACCGCCACCGTCCTTGTCAAACCGGCAGGCTTCACCGAGCGCGAGATCGAGCTGCTGAGCGACTGGGCGGCAGAGCGGCTCTTCGATTTGGATTGGTACCCGGGCCTGAGTGAGCCTGCGACCCGATACAACTACCTGGATGAGCCGACGCCGTTCCGCGCGGCAGCCGCCGCCGTTCGAGGACCAGTCAATCTGGAACAATTCTCCGCGGATTACCCGTTTGACGTGGCCCCGGTCGACGACGCACGACCGTACCCCCACCGTTTTCTGCGCCTCGGATCGCTGCTATCGCTGCTGAGTTCCGATCGCGGCAGTTGGCTTCCGTTCGCGGAATGGGGTCAAATTGCGCTGGTTGCAACTCTGGTTCAGAGCGTTCTACTGGCTGGGATGCTGATGGTGGTACCCGCCGTGTTCACGCGCGAAGTAAGGAGCGGACCTAGCTGGTTGCTGCTGGTGACCTACTTCTGCGCCATCGGGATGTCCTATCTAGCGGCCGAGATCGCGGCAATCCAACAGCTGAGCCTGCTGCTGGGTCATCCGGTGTATGCCGTTGCAACTGTCTTGACGGCGTTCCTGGTTTCGTCCGGTGTTGGCAGCATATGCTCCGACCGCTGGGTTCTGTCGCACACATGGAAGGTTTGCGCCAGCCTGACTGTGCTGCTTGCGATCCTGGGACTTGCTCTACTCTCTGTCGTGCACGCACTGCAGCCGACTCCTTTGGCATTACGTGCGGCCGCGGGTGCCGCACTGATCGTTCCGCTGGCATTCCTGATGGGTGCGCCGTTTCCCATGGGATTGCGTTCACTTGCCCCCATGCAGAGGAGTGGAATCGCGTGGGCCTGGGCGGCCAACGGGTTCGCGTCTGTCGTCGCTGCTCCTCTTGCCGCATTGATTGCTCTCGAGCTGGGATCGCAGGCACTGTTGCTCCTGGCGGCAGCGGCCTATGCAGTGGCGGCTCTAGTGAGCGGCTCGACGCAGCACGGCCTTGCCAGCGCGTCCCATCCTCGCGAGAATCAGTGAGACTGTCGATCATACTCAAGCTGGGATCGGTAAGTCGAGTCGACCCCAACACCGAGACGAGACGTTGTTATGCTATTCATCGAAGCTGTGAGAAGGGCAGTGCTGCCGCTGGCGGCGGCGCTCGTCGCCATCGCGTTCGCGGGTTGCGAACCTGGGCCGGCCGACCTCGTGCTTCGGAACGGTCGAGTCGTGACAGTCGACTCCAGCAGACCCGAAGCCGAGGCCGTGGCGGTAGCGGGTGATCGAATCGTCGCCGTGGGTAGTGATGCGGAGATCGCCAGGTACATCGGCTCGAACACTGAGGTAATCGACCTAGGGGGCAAGCTCGCCATCCCTGGTTTCATCGAGGGACACGGACACTACATGTCGCTGGGGCGAGCTCAGATGGTGCTCGATCTAACTGCGGTCAGCAACTGGGACGAGATCGTGAGTATGGTTGCCCAAGCGGCGGCCGCTGCTGCTCCGGGGGAATGGATTCTCGGACGGGGGTGGCATCAGGAGAAATGGGACAGCGAACCGCGTCCAAGTGTCGAGGGACTGCCGCTGCACGGCGAGCTGAGTCACGTCTCACCTGACAACCCCGTGTACCTGACTCACGCCAGCGGTCACGCGTCGTTCGCCAACGCAAAGGCCATGGAGTTGGCGGGGATTGCAGCTCAAACGCCCAACCCGCCTGGCGGCCAGATCGTGCACGACGCACGGGGCGATCCAACCGGTGCCTTGCGCGAAAAGGCACAAGGTCTGGTCAGCGACTTGATTGCGGAGGCCGATGCGAGTCGGTCGCTTGAGGAGAGAGACCGGTACAACCGTGAGGTGGTGCGGCTGGCCGGACAGGAAGCGCTTTCGAAGGGTGTGACCAGCTTCCACGATGCCGGCGCTTCGTTCGAAACGATCGATCTGTTTCGGCAGCTCGCCGACGAGGGCGACCTGCCCGTGCGACTCTACGTCATGGTCCGATACCAGACCAACGAGGAAATGGCCGAGCGTCTACCGCGGTACCGGATGGTCGACTACGGCAGCGGGTTCCTCACCGTGCGATCGATCAAGCGGCAGATCGACGGTGCGCTGGGAGCACATGGAGCATGGCTGCTCGATCCCTATGAGGACCTACCCTCGAGTTACGGACTGGTGCTAGAGCCGGTGGAAGACATCACCCGAACCGCCGAGATCGCGATAGAACACGGTTTTCAGGTCAGCACGCATGCGATCGGAGATCGGGCAAACCGTGAGGTGCTGGAAATCTACCAGGCAGCGTTCGAGGCCCACCCGGAGGAGACTGACCTCCGCTGGCGGATCGAACATGCGCAGCATTTGCACCCGGACGACGTGTCCCGGTTCGGGCTGTTGGGGGTGATAGCGGCGATGCAGGGGATTCACTGTACGTCGGATGCGCCATGGGTCTTCAAGCGACTTGGTGCACAACGGGCCGCAGACGGTGCCTATCTATGGCAGCATTTGATGCGGTCCGGGGCTATCGTCACAAACGGTACCGACACACCGGTCGAGGACATCGACCCAATCGCGGGGTTCTACGCCTCGGTCTCGCGCAGGATGAGTGACGGCGAGGTATTCTTCCCCGAACAGCGGATGAGTCGACAGGAAGCGCTCGAGTCGTACACGATCAACAATGCCTATGCCGCGTTCGAAGAGGACACAAAGGGATCGCTGACACCCGGAAAGCTGGCGGATATCGTCGTTCTCTCAAGGGACATCATGACCGTGCCCGAAGACGAGATCCCGAGTGCAATAGTCTTGTACACCATCGTGGGTGGTCGTCTGGCATACAGCAATCCGTTGGCGGGCAACTAGAGACCAGGAACGGCACGTGACTCCCGGAAACATCGAGACGCTCATCACCGTGATCGGGATAATGGGCTTCTTCAGCCTCGGGCTCGTCGGACTCAAGATTTTCGTCGCTGCCTGGGTCAAGCGTAAGGAACTTGCGGAGGGCGGGGAAGCTCAAAGGCTCCTAGATGCAATTGAGCTTCTGCGATCGGATCAAGATGAGCTGCGCGTTCAACTGAGCGGGGAGATCGCCGACCTCCACGAGCGTCTGGATTTCGCGGAAAGACTGCTCACCAAGGGTCAGTACGATTCCCAACAGGGTGAGATGGAACACTGACCAGGCCGTTGCGCGGCACAGACTGCGGATTCGGGAGGCGGCGGAACTTCCAGCCAAAGTTGCGATGACCCTCCAGTCCAACCCATCGCTGAGCGATTACGACGTAGCTGCGGCGCAGCGTGCCATCACATCGATCGCCATCCGGACTCCAGTGGTACGTTCAGTACAATTGACGAAGTTGCTCGGTCGAACCGTGGTGTTCAAGCTCGAGAGCCTGCAGGTCACCGGTTCCTTCAAAGTCCGTGGTGCGGCCAACCGACTGCTGGCCCTGACAGAAGAAGAGCGTGCCCGGGGAATCGTAACCTGTTCCAGCGGCAACCATGGTCGAGCGGTATCGTACGTGGCGGAGTTGCTGGGCATACCGGCGACCGTGTGTGTTCCGGAGTGGGTTGATCCCGTCAAGCTCGCAGCAATAAAACTGCACGGAGCCGAAGCCGTGTTGCACGGGGCGACGTACGATGAGGCGGAGGAGCGGTCGTTGGAGATCGCGCGGGAACGAGGCCTCAGCTACATCCATCCCTTCGATGATCCTCACATCATAGCCGGTCAGGGGACCATCGGTCTCGAGTTGTTGGAGCAGTTCCCTGGTATCGATACCGTGGTAGTCCCGCTTTCGGGAGGAGGTTTGATTTCGGGCGTAGCCGTGGCTCTCAAGTCCCACGATGCGGAAATAGCTGTTGTCGCGGTCTCGGCTCTCAATGCATCCGTGATGGTACAGAGCCTGAACGCCGGAAGACCGATCACGGTTCGCGAGGATACCACACTTGCCAGCGCGCTATCGGGCGGCATTGACCTCAACAACAAGCACACATTCCGCATGGTGCGAGACCTGGTTGACGAACATATCATCGTATCGGAAGAGGATATCCGCTCCGCGATGGTGTTCGCTGCGGAAGAGCACAACCTAGTGGTCGAAGGCGGCGGTGCGGTGGGCATCGCGGCAGTGCTGGGCGGGCACGGCGGTCAGCTGGGCCACAACGTTGCGTTGGTTATCAGTGGTGGAAATGTGGGACTCGATACACTATCCGCACTTCGTTGCGGCCATCAGATCGAGGCTCAATGAAACAGATGCCCATTCCCCAGCGGATCCACCGCGGTGACCGAGAGATCGTGATCACGTGGGATGAGGATCATACCGGTAGCTACCCGGCTAGAGAGTTGCGTCTCAGATGCCAGTGTGCCGCATGTGTGGACGAGTTGACTGGGCTGCCGCTACTCGATCCCGACTCGATCTCGGTAAACATCAGTCCCGTCGCGATTTCGCTGGTCGGAAGTTACGCGATCAAGATCGCATGGAGCGACGGACACGACACGGGCATCTATGCGTTCGACTTTCTTTTCGCGGCATGTCCCTGCGCGAGGTGCGCAGCTGGCCGTGATTCCTGAGTGCGGGTGGGAACTACGGTGAGCCAGTCAGCATACATCAACTATCCATGGTCATGTACCGAGGAGGCGATTGGACGTGAGCCTGACTGACGAACTATTCGAGGCGGCCAAGCCCATCTGGGATGCACAGTTGAAGCACCCGTTTGTGACGGGTCTCGCCACCGGCTCTCTGGAGGTCGAGCGGTTCAGCCGCTGGGTGCTGCAGGACTATCTATACCTCAAGGAATTTGCCCGCATCTTTGCGTGGGCGGCCGCGAAGAGTGATGGTCTCGCCGCGATGAGCTGGTACGCCAAGGTCCTCGACTTGACGCTCAACACGGAGATGGCGCTGCACCGGACCTATGCCGAACGTTTTGGCATCACTGCTACTCGGCTCGACGAGGAGACAATGTGGCCGACGACGCGGGCCTACACCGATTTCCTAGTACGCACGGCGGCAGATGGGGACATGCCCGATTTGCTGGCTGCATTATTACCTTGCGCCTGGGGTTACGTCTATGTGGCGCGACACATGGCGGAGGGTGGTGCACCGCCGGACGACCGGTATGCCGAGTGGATCGACCAATACGCATCAGACGAGTTCGCCGACGCCGCTGATTGGCTCAAGGCAGAACTCAATCGCACAGCAGCCGGAGCGACGCCGCCAAAGACACAACGACTCATCGAGCTATTCTTGACCTCGAGCCGTTACGAGTGGCAGTTCTGGCAGATGTGCTGGACCGGAGAGGAGTGGAGTGTATAGGGTGTCCGTACCAGACGAGCTCGCCTCGGCACTGTCAGAGCGGTTCACTATCGAGCGCGTGGTAGGTCGCGGAGGCATGGCCACTGTCTATCTGGCGCGGGACATCAAGCACAATCGGCAGGTGGCGGTCAAGGTGCTGCGCCCAGAGCTGGCTGCTTCACTGGGCATTGACCGCTTCCTGCGCGAGATCGAGATCGCGGCGAGGCTCACCCATCCGAACATCCTGGGGTTGTACGACTGCGGCGAGGCGGACGGTCAGCTCTACTACACGATGCCGTATGTGGAAGGCGAG
>Ga0209536_100004300_pt1 | contig 22527 bp, 17 predicted proteins | sample DeeMarSeWOR28_12_FD_187461 | JGI IMG/M metagenome (GOLD analysis project Ga0209536, IMG submission 187461) | Marine sediment microbial communities from White Oak River estuary, North Carolina - WOR-2-8_12 (SPAdes) (version 2) | ecosystem: Environmental > Aquatic > Marine > Intertidal zone >... | reverse complement strand
GTTGGTCGCGCTTTATGGGAGATTACCTATCGAAAATATCGCAAGCTTGATTGGCCGGATTGGGCATAAACGAAAAGGAATTGAGACAAGCTTGGTAGCACGCCAGAATGTAAATATCTGATTGTTTATTTTGTCCTAATAAATAAAGATAAAGAAGTATCTTTTTCTGAAAAATCCTCAGCATTTCTTGCGCTATGACTTCCCTATCTCAGCAGGACAACAGAAGTTCTGCCAGCGGCATCCTCTTGTGGGCACAAGTTCTACCCTCGTAAGCAAAGGAATTTGCCCATGGTTATGGACCTTTCCCCCTCTTTTTTGCTGCTAATGTGGCCCCACAATTTGATTTTTGAAATGAATATTTTTATACATTCTTGCAGTGAGTTTATATTTGATTCATGGAAAAAATCTTCAAATTGAGCTATGTATTTTTTTATTATTTTACCGTCCAACTCTGCTTCGATATGAGTTAAGACAGAAGATAATTGCTTATTCCCGAATAAACTTTGGACTATATTGGATTTTTTTTAACTTACTAATTATATCCTCAATAATATCTGGAGATATTCTCCCCTGTTCAAATTACTCCATTAATATGTAAATACCTTTATCAACAAACTCAATTCCCAATCTTTAATTTCCCTTATGTTGAACCTCAACCACTAAAGGTTCACGCGATTGAGCGAATAGATTAATGGTGACTAAAATAAAATATATAAAAGTAGAGAATTTTAAGTTCATTTTTTATCCATCCAATCGATAATAACTCAACGAATTTTATTTATCTCGAATAATTTCCAGAGAAATAATAGAGAATTATACTTTAAAATAAAACAGGGAAGTTATATAATGAAAAACCCCGGCAAAAATATTCTTAATGAGGTTTCGACAGTTGTAGCCCCTGGTGAGAAAAAAGTGGACGTTTCAGGGGATAGTGATCATACAAAATTCCTTGAATATCGGGATATGGGTTCACTTATCCCATCAGAACAACGGGAATGGATAATTGAAACGATATTTTTTAACGATGCAGAAAAGTATAACCAGACAATTAGGATGTTTAACTGGATTGAATGCTGGGAAGATGCTTCTGATTTACTGGATTTGATTTTTCCCAAAAATAAATTGAATCCCAAATCTGAAGAAGCAAGGGAATTTTCGGCGATCATTCGCAATTATTTTGACGAGTAGGAAATTTGTTATTCTCTAATGCAGTAAGAAGGTAATTATTAAATTTTCTCTATCCTGAGAAGTTAATACTTTTTGAAAAAAATCAGAAGTACGGCAGCATGCTTCAGTAAGGTAAGTGCATAATTTGTTTAGTAAAGAAATCATTTCAACTATTTATTTGGATGGCTTTCAGTTATTACACAAAGGGCTACCATTTAAAAGGGTAGATGTTCCATCCCCTTGGGAACACAAATATATGGCTGCTTATCGAAGCGGTCTTTTTTATTCAGTTCATTCACATTCCTTGAAGTATCATCAAATATTAGATTGTGAACGGCCAAATATAAATGATTAATTGATTTCCCCTTAGGTCGTGGAAGTGGGGCTAAGATTTCTAAAAATTTCCAAAAACCTCTTTTCAACCTTAATTGCATAGGGATTAAAACGGTAAAAATCATGAAATAGCTCCGTAGAGTCGTTCATTACCACATCGGAGATTTCACTTATTTTTTTTAATCCTGCCATCATGAGCGAGAGTTTGTAAATATGCAAATCATTAAAAGTTCTCCCCAAATGATGTATCAGGCTCAGATTAAAAGCCATTAATCGGTCGTGTTCATCGGCAGTAATACTCAATACCTCCAATTTTAGCTTTTCGCTCATTAGCTGAACAAGAAATAGATATTTGTGGTAGGGAATTCTTCCTGGCTGCAAGGTGATTTTCTGCCCCTGAAGCTCAAGTTTCGCAGAGTCCGGTCCAAAGAGCGGATGGCATGATGCGAAGTAAACCTCCGTTGGCAAATGTCTGGTAAACCATTTCTGAACCGCCAGTTTTACGGAGGCACAATCTATAATTACCGAATCCGGTTTTATTCTCGAAGAATTTTCCTTGATAAAATCTTCCATGCGTCTTATGGGGATGGTGAGAAAAATAAAATCTTTGTTTAAGCACTCTTTCAGGGGTGCCCAATTACCAAAATTGCTGACATACTTTTCCCGGGAGGGATTTACATCATAAAACGATACCCGAAATTTCCGGCTCAGATGTTCTCCCCAGAATAAACCAAACCTCCCGGCACCGATAATTGAAAACTCTACTTCCATATTTTTCATTTCCCTTCTTTCCAATATATCATATCAATTTTGTTCATTAATACTTTTCCAGATTTCCTCTAGCCTATTTTCATCCAAATCCAATTCTTGTGCGATTTTCTTTAATTCGGATTGAATACGGGTCGTATATAATTGCGGCTCTGATTCTGATAAAGGGGCGGGATGTATTTTCTTCAAATTTGCTTTAAGTATGTGACGTTTTCTTATCAATAACATTAGCTGAGTGTCCACTACATCAAGTTCATTCTTGACTTTCTCCATGTTCTCATTTTTATCGGAAATGGCATTTTGAACCAGAATTAAGTCCAGAATCACCAGTGCCGCCATCGCTTCTGCCACCGGAACTACCCGCGGGCAAATACATGGGTCATGCCTTCCCTCAATGGATAGTTTTACCTCGTTTCCCTGATTGTCCACCGTTGTCTGCTCCTTTTTTATGGACGAGGGTGCTTTTACGGCTAATCGAAGTATAATGTCCTGTCCGGTTGAAATACCAGCTAGGACGCCACCGGAGTGATTGGTCTTCGGTTCGATTTCCCCTGCATCTGATAAATGAAATAGATCATTCGTCTCGCTTCCTTTTTGTTCGGAGACCCTGAAGCCATCACCAAATTCGATTCCTTTTATGGCTCCGATGGACATTAGTCCATGAGCCAGCTCTGCGTCGATTTTTTCAAATACCGGATCCCCCAATCCGGTTGGTAATCCTTTAATGTGTAATTCTACAATTCCGCCAATTGAATCGCCCTCTCTGACAATCTCATCAACGTAGGCTGTCATTCGGGGCGCCGCTTGTGGATCACAGCATCGAACCGGATTTTTTTCAATAAAATCGTAATCCACCAATTGTGCTTCAATGGGTCCTATTTTTCTGGTGAACGCCTTAAATTCTATTCCCTGTGATTTTAAGATTTGCTTTGCCAGCGCACCTGCTGCCACTCGTGTGGCTGTTTCGCGACCGGAAGCTCTTCCACCACCACGGAAATCAAATATCCCGTATTTCTTCAAATAAGTATACGCTGCGTGACCGGGTCGAAAAATATTTTGAAGCTTCGAATAGTCTTTGCTGCGGGGATCTTCATTTTTTATAAGAATGCATATTGGCGTTCCGGTTGTTTTACCTTTGAAAATGCCGGATACGATCATTGCCTTATCTTTTTCATCCCGGGGAGTGGTCAGCTTACTTTGCCCGGGACGCCGTCGATTCATCTCTCGCTGAATTTCCTTTTCATCTATATCGATGCCCGGCTTGATCCCATCAATCACCACGCCAATGTAAGATCCATGGCTTTCGCCGAAAGTCATTATAGAATAAAAAGAGCCGAATTTATTTCCGGCCATTGGCTAATTCTCCTAACTTTCATTTATTGCGTTAAATATATTCAAATGGCTAAAACCGAGTGCTGATATTACGAGTTTATTCCGTTTAAAGAGTAATTTTGCCAGTAATTGAAATCCTTCCAAAAATTTGGGTAAGATTTACTGACGCATTCCGGATTGTCGATGATAATACCTGGAATTGCGGTTCCCACCACAGCAAAACTCATGGCAATACGATGATCATTAAAGGTATTTATTTGACCTCCCGTATAAATCTTTTTGGGATATATGGTAAAATGCCCGTTTTTGAATTCACTCTTACCGCCAATTGAACCTATGTTCATTTGTAGTGCTTCAATGCGATTGCTTTCTTTAAACTGCAGATGTTCAACATTCATTAACTTAACCGGTTCGGGCGCGAAGAGTGCCATTATGCTTAATGACGGTACGAGATCGGGAATATCGTTGCAGTCTATCGTGAGTCCTTTCCGTATATCTCCTTCTATCTCAACCCTGTCAGAATAGCACATGACTTTGGCTCCGGCCTCTTCAGCAATTTGAAAAATTTTCTCATCACCCTGTAAAGATGGTAATGTTACATTCATCAGCGATATTTTAGCTCCATTAATCATGGCCAGAATTACCCAATATGAAGCAGCCGATAAATCTTTCTCCACGGTAAAATTCCAATCATAGTCGGGAATTTTTGCTTCGACACTAATGTTGTTTTGTTGTTGCTGCACATTCAGATTCAATTTGTGCATCAATTTATAAGTCATTTCAATGTAAGGAAGTGAAGGAGTTTTTTCTGGAAGAATGATCTTCAAATTGTTTTTCATCCATAGACCAGCGAGCATCAATGCAGTGATTATTTGTGAAGAAGGCAATTTTTCCAATTGAACGGTTCCCCCTTTTAATTCTCCGGGAAAAATTGTTACCGGCAATGATTTTTGATTAGCTTCCAGTTTAACTCCTAATTGGTCAAGCGCTGAAAATAGCTCTCCAAACGGTCTGTCATGAAGTCTGGGGTCGCCATAAAAATAGACCGGTTTATTCAGGAATGTTGCCAAAGGGATTAAGAATCTTGCCGAGGATCCTGAATTTCCGAAGAATATTTCCTCCCGGGCAACCGTTCCGATTGGAACATTACAAATCCATTCCTGAATATTGTTTCTAAATTTGGCTCCCATACTTGTTAGCGCCTCGATGGTGATGCGGGTATCGTCGGCATCAAGCATATTTTGAATGCAGGTTCCTCCCCTATTCAGTGCGGCCAGTATTGCGATTCTATGACTAATACTCTTTGAGGAAGGCAATTCAACTTTTTTTTCTTTTATTTTTGCGGTTAATATTTTATACATACTTTGCTTACTACCCTAACATCCAAATCAAATAAACCACTTCTTGAATGTGAGAATCAACTTAAATTAATAATGTGAAATCCTTGAATAATTGTTATGAAACTGCTGAAAAATCTGAGTTGCTTAAGATTGTCATTCTGAATATTATAGCATCGATTTTGTATTTTTAATTTTTAGACCCTGAACCGAGTTCAAGGTGACAAAAACATTTCTTTGTAGATGTCATTCCGGAGTTGGTCCGGAATCCAATTATTTGACTCTGGACTATCTTGGACTTGTCCATGATTCTACCGACCTACGGTCCCGTAGAGAATAGCAGATTCCTAGAACAGTCTCGTTGAGATATCGCTTAGAAATTCAGGGTGACAAATTTTATCCTTCAATTCATTTTTAAGAAGTTTCGATTATATAATTCTTTCCAGGCAACATAATTTTTTAAAAAAACCTTATCTCTCAGGCTTAGGGATTGATTGTAATAACACGCTTTTTTTTCTTTACATCGCCATTCTTACTCATTTTTAAAGATTGGTTCATCATTTCACTTTGGATTTTGATAGATTTATCATGGAGAAGCTGATAAATATCCTTCACAAATTTTTCGTCAAGCCCCAATGTTCTGGCATGTTTCAAACGGTCACTTAAGAGTTGCTGCCATCGGTTTACCTGTAATATGGTCATATTGTGATCCTTTTTGTACTGGCCGATTTTACTTGAAATTTCAGTTCTCCGGTAAATTAATTCTACCAACTGATTGTCTGTGGCATCAATTTCTCGCCGAAGCATGTTCAAAATTTCTTCCGGTTCGGCGGTATTTCCCGATGGTTTTCGGAATTTTAACTTTCTCAATATCTTTTTTAGGGTTGTAGGATTAATTTGTTGTTTGGCATCGCTCAATGCGGTGTCCGGATGGATGTGGCTTTCGATCATTAATCCGTGCATAGCAAGATCCAAAGCCCTCTGGGATATTTCAAAAATAAGCTCCCTATTTCCCGAAATATGACTGGGATCGCAAATTAAAGGAATTTCCGGAACAAGTCTCTTCAATTCGATGGGAATCTCCCATTTTGGTGAGTACCGGTAGGGTGTTTTCTCAAATGTAGAAAATCCACGATGGATTGCTCCCAATCGCTTTACCCCCACTTGGGCTAATCGCTCCAATGCACCTATCCAGATTTGAAGATCAGGGTTGATCGGATTTTTCACGAATACCGGCACATCAACACCTTGAAGAGCATTGGCAATCTCCTGAACCGAAAAGGGGTTAACTGTTGTGCGGGCACCAATCCACAGGATGTCAATTCCGTGTTTTAATGCTTCATATACATGATGGGTATTTGCCACCTCAATTGCGATTTTTAAGCCGGTCTCCTGCTTCACCCTTTTTAGCCACTGCATTCCCGGAATGCCGATACCTTCAAATCCGTTTGGCCGTGTGCGAGGTTTCCAGATTCCGGCACGGAAAATTGAAATCATTGGCAATTTGGCGAGTTCCCGGGCGGTTCGCAATACTTGTGTCTCACTCTCTGCGCTGCAGGGACCAGCAATAATAAGAGGTTTTCCATTTCTCCCCAACCAGTCAGAATCCAAATGAATGTTGTGCATTTGTTTGCTATTACTCATTGCTGCACCTCTTGATGAAGTTTGATTTTTTCAATTGCTTTGCGAATTATTTTATCGGGCACACATATTGAAGCGCGGGCGTAACGGATACCATTTTTTCCAAAAGTTTTTCCCGGAGCTAAAAAGATGCCTTTTTCATAAAGCAGATTGTCTAAAAAATCTTCCACATCTCCTACATAATCCGGCGCCTTTGCCCATACAAATAAACCAGGAAGCCCCTTTTCATAGCTTAATCCCAGGTAATCCAACAGTTGATACACTAATGATCTGCGGCGATTGTAAATCTCATTCAGTTGGTTATGCCAAATTCTGCTATTTTTCAATGCTTGAATCGCAGCCAGCTGAACTGGGCGGAACATTCCCGAATCAATATTACTTCTTACTGAAAGGACTGCGTTCAGGTAGCTCTTATCTCCGACAACCATACTAACACGCCAGCCCGCCATGTTGTGTGATTTGCTCAAAGAATTTAATTCCAGACAATTTTCTTTTGCTTCCGGTGCCTGGAAAAATACTTTTGGCTGATTCGCCATTTGTAATGAGACTGTAAGGATTATCATGGCAAAGTAATATATCATTCTGTTGACAGAAACGTAACAACCCTTTAAAATCTGAGAGAGTTGCGGATGCTCCTGTTGGCATATGGGGATAGTTAATCCACATCATTTTTATTTTAGAAAAATCCATCTTCTCCAAAGCTGCTGGATTCGGCAACCAATTATTCTCTTCTTTTAAATCGTAATATACAGGTACTGCACCAACAAGTTGTGCTGCAGCTTCATAAGTTGGATATCCGGGATCCGGGACCAGAACCTTATCCCCCGGATTCAAGAATGCCATTGAAATGTGAAAGATACCTTCTTTTGATCCCATGAGGGGTAACACTTCGGTCATAGGATTTAGGCTTACCCGGTAGGTATTTGCATACCAATCACTCATTGCTTCTCTTAATTCGAGGATTCCCCGATAGGGCTGGTAGCCATGATTGTTTTTTTCCCCAACCTCAACACATAATTTTTGAATAGTTTCGGATGAAGGTGGTAGATCGGGGTTACCTATCCCCAGATTCATAATTTCCCTTCCTTGCTCAGAAAGTTTACGAATCTCTGCAAGTTTTCGCGATAAATAATATTCACTTACCTGACTAAGCCGGTTGGCTGTAGCTATTATCATAAGGTTTAATCCCGGAGTTATAGACGCCTAAGATTTGTAATTCATATGAAATATGTTTGATTTTTTCAATGGCCGAATGAAATTTGTCCCGGTCATCCCATTCAAGGTCCGCATGGAATGCATATTCCTGTGGTCGTCCGGGGAGTGGTACCGAATGAATGAGAGTAAGATTGATGGAAAAAGTTTTGAAGACCGTGAGTGCATCAGCTAAGGCACCCACCTGATGCTTCAAATGAAAACTTACAGATGCCTTATTGCCCATTTCATCATTATTATTTTCTTGCCGGGAGAGAATCAAGAACCGGCTATAGTTTTGTTTAATGTTTTCGATATCGGGTGCAATAATTTGCAGGTTGTATCTTTTTGCTGCTTCATTTGACGCTATGGCGGCGACACCCCTGAGTTTCTGCGTTTTTATTTCCCGGGCACTATCTGCCGTATCAAATGTTTCAATCAGACGCAGATGGGGATATTTTTCAAGAAAATCACTGCATTGAAGGAGAGCCATTGGATGGGATCGCACAGATGTGATATCATATATGGTTTGTCCTGGTATTGCCATTAGATGCTGCTCAATATGCAAATACGTTTCTCCAATTATATAGAAAGGATATTCCTGAAGTAGTGAATAGTTGGGTAGAATACTCCCAACAAGAGTATTTTCAATTGCCATTAAAGCCAAATCGGCCCTACAATTTTGTAATTCAGTACAAACCTGTCTAAAGGTTCTGCATTCAAGGATATTGAGGTCGTTATTTAAAAAATAATTTCGTGCAGCCAGATCATGAAATGAGCTTAATCCACCTTGTATTGCCACTCTTATTTCATTGTTCATATCTATTTTCCAGTATTATGCAAAAAAAAAGCCCCGAATGTTTCGGGGCTTTTAGGGAGACTTTTTAATTATCAATTATTTCAATACACCTCTCCTTTCACCCCGGAAGAGATAAAATAAAACCAAAAAGAGAAATAGGAGAATCGTGTATTAAAATAGTTAGTCATTTTTGAAACCTTATTTTGACCAATTATAATGAACATTCTTTTAAATGTCAACTAAAACTCCGTCAAAATAAAACTTTGTGAAAAAACAGCAGATTTTGGATAATCTTTGAGGAAATATATTTTTGAAATTTAGCGGTCAGGAAAGGTTTGAAAACAGACCTAAATTTCGGGGAAATTCAATTATTTTGACTATAGACAAGCGAATTTAAACAAAAAATAGATGTTTCTCTCCCATTTTTTTCTCATAGGATGAATCTGTAATTCTGACTTTCCTCGCAATTAATTTAAATCAAGTTTCGAATTGACGACTTTTCTTTAGTTCCTCGTCAAAATTATCGAATTCTGCGATCTCTTCCGCTGTAAGCGAGATTATTTTAGGTTGTCGTGAATTGTTGGATATCACTATCTTCGGCTTTTGAACTGAAGTTTCCTGCTTTTGCGCTAAGATTATTTTTCTTTTCAAATCCTCTTCCATTATTGTCTTTTGAGAGGATTTATCTTTGTTCTGGAATATTGTTTCAAAAATAATGGCGTCCTGATTTCTGTTTTGTAAATATGTATATTCAATGTATTGTATATCGATATCGTGAAATTGTTGAGCGGCCAGGATTATTTTCTTACTAAAAGAAGAACTGATCATAATTAATTGCGTTCTTAACTCAAAGTGAATCCGCTTATCAACATATAGTCGGTTTATCAATTCACTACTTTTTTTCAACCACAATACTTGATTAATGGCAGAAATAAACGAGTCGGAATCAGCCGTTTTGTCAATTTTAATAATTACAGCAGCTCCTAATTTATCAATTCCCAGGATATCGATCTGATCGTCTTCAATTTCCAGATCCGAGTCTAATATCCCGAAGTCTTGTTTGATACTTGAAGGATTATTAAATATGATTTCTCGTAATTTCTGAAGTGTAATTGGCGCTTTATGGTAAATTACTGTCATTAAATTCCTTACTTTTGAAGGGAGAGCATTCTCTTAAAGAATGAATCCTGAGGTATCCCCACCTGATCAGACTTTAACCGGAAGATTATATTTTGCGCAATATTTGAGAGACAATCTACCCAATTGGAATCCATATCCTGACTGTTTAGTTCAGTAGAATGATTTTTTTCGGAAATTCTAAATAGAAAACCATACTTAAATATATCTCTTTTCAGATATTTCCTAACGGCATGAGAAATTTTTTTATACGAAATGTCCATTTCGTAAAAATAATTGACTGAAGATACTATCATGCCAATTTTTGCCTGGGGAATATTCCAGTATATATTTTTAATCGTTTTATACGAATTTATTAATTTGTTTTTTTCGGGTGGGTGAGTAATTAAAAAATCTCTGACGGATTGTTTTAATTTTGGAATTAGAGTATAAAAGCTGGGAACATCTGTGTGAAGCAGAAGTAAATCCGCTTTGCTTTCAATTTCAATAAGTTCTGTTATTAATTGATCATTCTTAGGGATATTAGTTTCGTTGTCGTATATATTTCGATCAAAAGCAATAAACTTCACTCCTATTCTGTTATCAAATATGTTGGATGAAAATTGACTAGACCCAACTTTAATCGAACGACTCTGTTTAAGATATTTCGTCATCAACAGATTGTCGTTCAAATCAACGATTGCAATCCGAATACCAAGTTGAGAAAGTGTATTGGCTAAGTAATAGATTAGATAGAAATCCTGGTATGATTGATTATCTATGCCAATGATGCATATTCTGCGGGAAGGAATTTGGCGATAGTTGTCCTTCTGTACTGGTTGAAAAGGTTTTTCCGCGTCAGGAGATTTTGAAGACCCTAGGAATACAGATGATATGTCTTCGAGGCCCTTCCCCAGTCTCTTTTGAGTTCTCATCCTGATTACTCTAAAATCTATCTGATACCTAATTGATTTCTAAGAGCGAGTTTTTATTACCCGATCGATCCAATTCAGTCTTTGGATTTTGAGGATCAGTGATCCACTCTCCGTCCACCACATATTTATATTGATATCTTCCCGATTCTAAGTTAAATACCTTCCGCCACTCACCTTCTTTGACCTTCTGGAGACGACTTTCATCACTTATTTTCCAGCCATTGAAATCCCCGGCTATATAAACTGATTTTGCGTCGGGATCAATAAATGTAAATTCTACATCACTGGTAATTTTCTTTCCCAAAGGCGTTTGGTCAGATTTTTGTTCGTAAGTAGTCACAGTATCTTTCATTGGGGACCGCAGAACTTCCTTGGCCAGATTGGAATAATCTGTGGCACCCATGGATCGTTTATCATAAGTAATTATTGGCTGTCCATAACTTGATGCTTCTTTTAGCCGAACGTTGGTATTAATCAAAGTATCATATACATTTCCGTTAAAATATTTATTTATCTCGTCCTTTACTTCATGTGCAAATCGAGTACGAGTATCAAACATTGTAACTAAGGCCTTGATCTGAATCTTATGACCAAGCTTCTCTTCTATGAGCTGCGCTATCTCAAATAATTTTCCAATGCCGTGGATCGAGTAAAAACCTGCATCAACAGTCGCAATGACTTCGTTCGCGGCTGTTAAACCATTGAATGTTAGAAGACCGAGACTCGGAGGACAATCGATTATTACAAAATCATAACTGGTTGTCATCCACAATTCAGAAATAGCTTTGTATAGCTTTTCCTCGCGTTCTGCCTTACCAGAGAGCTCTTGCTCAATCGCAGATAATATTATATTTGAAGGCGCCAAATCCAGATTTGGAGAAATATTTATGAGTATGTTACTGAGCGGGATTCGCAATTCATCCCTAATGGTTAGCACATCATACATACTTTTTTCAAGATCTATTGGCTTAATATTTAATCCTAAAGTCGAGTGACCTTGTGGATCTAGATCAACCAATAAAACTCTCCTATTTGCTTGTGCTAAACTTGCAGAGAGGTTTACGGCCGTTGTTGTCTTTCCGCAACCTCCTTTTTGATTTGCAATTGCAATAATTCGCATTGAAACACCTCCTCAAGTTAACCTGTTTTATTGTTTGTTAAAAAAGGGAAAGGTCACCAATTTATTCTTTGTTCGTAAAATTAAAGAATAGACCAGTGACCTCAATTTTATGAGAATTTTAAGTCTTTTATATATGATGATTATAATTGCATCCTTAATTAACTAAAACGGCTGATCCAGATCATTAAATGCAATCAAATAATTCTGACAATTTATTCTTAGATTAAATCTTATTTTTAATTGCTGAATATCTATAAAATGTTAAACAGGAACAAGGGCGCGTTATATCATGTTATACACAGCCAAATAAAGTGTACAACTCACGTATATATATAAAAAAAGTAAAGTTATTTGTCAAGAAAATTTATTAATGACAGGAATTTAAATAAGTCATTATTTGCTCAAAAGACGGTTTTTTCCAAACCAACTAGAATTATCCTGCTAAAATTGAATTCTAGATGTTTTTTCTGTTCACAATTCTGCTTATATTTGAAATTAAAAATGAAATCACAGTAATATGAGTATTCAATTTGGAGCAACATGTTTTTTTAATCGGTCTGATGAATTCTCGTTGGTAGCAGAGGTTGCAAAAAGTTTCCCGTTTATGAAGTATGTCGAGTTTAGAGGAGAGCATCCATTCTTGTTCCCTGAGGTGACTGGTACGACAGCGCTTGAAAAATATAAAAAAATACTCAAACAGGCAGGACTTAAAAGCACGCTTCACACTACCATGTATGATATCAACCTTGCCACGCTAAATCCATGGATAAAAGAGGCAAATATCGCTTGCTATAAGAAATTTTTAGAAGTAGCTAATTTGCTTGAATCTGAAGTGATAGTCGTACATGGAGGTGATCTCTATGAAGAATTTATTAACAGTTCTCTGAAAGAGAAATTTATTGAGACAGCAGAGAATAACCTTTCGGAGTCGTTATATGAGTTAGCAGAGTATGGTCAGAGTCAGGGTGTAAAAGTAGCTCTTGAAAATTCACCGCCCAAAAAAGATCTTCGCATAGTTTATAATGTAGAATCACATATTCATATTTTAGAAAAAGTAAATCATTCCAATCTTGGAGCGCTACTCGATTTTGCACATGCTTTTTTAAATAATTTGGATTTAATTAATTATCTGGAACGAATCGGACCATACCTTTTTGAGATTCATGCACATAACAATTTCGGTTCAGAAGATGAGCATTTGGGATTGCATAACGGAGCTATTGACTACATACCAATATTAAATCACCAGGCAATAAAAGAGGTACCTTTTATAATGGAGATAGTCTCATACGAAGAAGTAATGGGAACTTTGAGTTGGCTTCAAAATTTGGATCTCTAAGCATTTAGAGGTCTTAATATTAATGTAAAAAGAAATCAGAAATTAAAAATAATTTAAGCTAGAGAACTACTGAAAGAGGATTATTCAATACTATTTTTTCCGGATTTACATCGGCCTGGTAGGCAATTATTTCAACTCCTTTTTTTGAAGCTTTCCTTAGTGATTTTCCATACTCTGGATCAATTTCATCTGCAGGTTTAACTTGGTTACAATCTCCCCGCTGTACTACAAAAATCATCATACTACGATGTCCCTCCTTTACTGTGTTCATTAATTCGATCAAATGTTTTTTTCCGCGAACGGTAACGGAATCAGGGAAAAGGGCAGTTGTACCTATCGCTAGTGTAACATTTTTGATTTCAACAAAGCATTTTTTCTCGCCATTCTGCAAAAGCAAATCAATGCGACTGTTTATTCCATAGTTTTTTTCGCGAAAAATTTGAGTATACCCTTGTAGTTCAGTAATTATTCCATTTTTTATGGGTTCCTCAACAAGCAAGTTGGGTAGCATCGTGTTAATTCCAACCCAGACATTGTTAACATTTACTAATTCCAGTGTGTGTTTAAATTTTCGCTTTGGATTTACATGTATTGATAGTAAAACGCTTCTTTTAGCTTTGTACACACTCATCAGGCTGCCTGAATTTGGACAATGCGCTGTAATAATTTCACCCGATTCAAGTTGGACATCAGCTAAAAAACGATAATATCGTCGAATCAAAGTTGCACAAATGAGGTTACGGCTAAATTTCATTTCATCCTAAAATTTGAAAATGAAACATAATAAGTAATCCCGCTTAAGTGGTGCTCAATCTCTGCCAGGGAATAAGAATTTCTTTCTCGCTTATGATCTATCTTAGCTATATTGGAAGATCTTTTTCTTAGAATCTTAATAATTCTCAATTAAATATGTGACTCGTGAAGCTAGGATAAAAGAAAAATATATTAAGTTAAATCTTGAATATTTCTATTTATCGATTCTGGCGGACATCCTTTTCATTATGACGTTTAAAAAGACATTAAATTAAGTTTTCAAAAAATTAGCTTATCCTAAGAATTCACTTTTGACCTTCCGATTATAAAAGTCCTTCAACGATTAGGGAAAAAATACACCAGTTTTTATTTACCGGCCTTAAGTAAACAGTGTATTTGCAGTAACTTTGCTGCCGGTCTATATATCTTTAATTTAGTCAGTTGTTAGTTGAATGGAAATACTTGAGAATGATCGAATAGAGAATCAAAAAGAGCCACGACTGAGCGAAGAAATCAATCGACTATTTGATTCTCTCGCCAAAACATCTGGATTCGAAATTTTTTTTGTGATTTGTGAATCCGAGATATTTCAAAAACAACTCTTAAGTCAGGTTAGAAAACAGATTTCTCAAGGTATTCACTCAATTCACCTGGATAAAAACAATGATATACTGGAAACCCTTAGTAAATCTTCGCAAAAACACCCACCTGGAGATATATTTTGGGTTACAGGTTTGGAAAAACATCTTGTCGGTACCGATGGAGATGGTCAGGCTGATGTTCTGGATTTCCTTGAAAATAGTCAGGATGATTTTGTAGATCTGAATCGCAGTTTGGTGGTATTGCTTCCATTTAATTGCATTAACATCCTGAGAGAGGGTGCTACCGAATTTTGGAGTTGGAATAGTGGTTTGTTCAATCTTGAGGTGAAAACACTAAATCCACTCCCGAAACTGGTATTCATATCAGATTTATTTTTTTACGAATTTAGTTCGGATAGTTACGAGGATAAAGAACGAAAACTTCAAAGTTACCAACAAAAACTAAAAATGGTTAATAAAAAAGAATCAGAAATGTCATCAATTGCAGTTTCAAATTTATTTGGAGAAATGGGAGTAATATGCTATGAGCTTGGTAATTATTGCGAGGCTGAGAAAAATTTTAGAAGACAATTAAACATTCTTTGTCAGACAAATGAAGATTTTTCAATTTTATGCACCTCCAATAATCTGGCAAAAGTACTCGAGAAGTTTGGAAAGTTCAATGAAGCTTTGGAAATGTTTCAAGATGCAATTAGTAAAGGCACAAGGATTTTGAGGCTAAAGCCATACTACCGTGCCCTTTTGATTTGTAATATTGGAGGTGTTTATCACTCTTTAGGTAATTACAGCAAAGCATTAGATTATTGTACTCAAGCGCTTGAAATTGGCGAGAAGAAGGTGGGCCTGAGAAGTCCTCAGCTTGTTCCTATACTGTACACCATCGGCAGGATCTACTTAAGCATTGGTGAAAGCCAGGGATCCTTGGATCAATTTAGAAGAATACTACAACTTATCGAAAAAAGCATGGGATTGGATCACCCTTATATATCGGTTATAATGCATTATATTGGAATGGTCTATTATAGTCAGGGTAACTACGAGGAGGCCATAAAATACTTATACCGATGGCTTGAAAAGTTGGAAAGATTATTAGGTCCTTCTCACCCGATTCTCGCACTTAGAATTTACGAGATTGGTAAGGTCCATCAAGCCCAGAAGGATTTACCGAGAGCACTTAGGTATTACAACTGGGCCTTAAAAATAAGGGAACAGAAAATGGGCGAGGATGATATCTATTCAGGCAGGATTTTACTGGATATTTGTGAAATAGAAAGCAATGATGGTATTGACGAAGCTGTAAAAAACAAATTTAAAAAGGTCCAAACAATATTTCTTGAAAGGTTACCCAAAGACCATCCATGGAATGGGGAATTAAATGGTTATTTAAATCAGAAAGAAGTTGAACGAAAATCAGAGAAATAAACTAATTTTGAGAATTCAAGATGGGAATATTTGAAGATATTTTGAATTCCCTCGTAATCTCCGCCTCTATTCCTTTTTTTATTCAAGCCTTGCTTTTATTTGATACTTTCGTTTTTTAATTTACTTCTTTTTGTTCTCTCAAAATGTTCAATAAAAATTGAATGATTTTATTTACTTTCATATAGAGCAGTTATCGGGCAAATTTTTATACAATCATGATCGATCAAAAGGTAATTATTAGAAATCTGGCCATCGGATTTATTCCCATACTAGTTTTTCTTCTTGCCGATGCCATTTTTGGCTTAACCGTCGGATTATTAATGGCTATTGGGGTCGGAATTTTTCAATTCGGGTACACTTTAATTCATGAGAAAAGAATTGATCGCTTCATTCTTTTTGATATATCTCTCATATTGATACTAGGGATTATTTCATTAACTCTTCAGGATGATATTTTTTTTAAACTCAAGCCCGCCTTAATTGAATTGATTTTACTAGTACTTTTAGCGTTTATGGCATTTCCAAAAAGTTCCCTTTTAATAAAAATGACCGGCCGCTACATGAAAGGTGTGGAGTTAACCGAAGAGCAATTATTACAAATGCGCATCATGATGAGGAGAATGTTTTACATCCTCTTAATACATACAATGCTTATAATTTATTCTGCTTTCTATATGAGTACCGCTGAATGGGGATTTATAAGTGGCGGATTGTTTTATATATTAATGGGTCTCTTGCTAGGCTACGAATTTATCAAGGCGAGATTTAGAAGAAAGAAAATAAAGGAAAAAATGGAAGCCGAAGAATGGTTCGATATTGTTACCCAACATGGAAAAATTATTGGGAAAGCTCCCCGCAGCGCAGTACATGGTAATCCTGAATTAATTCATAGTGTGGTTCATGTACATATTTTAAATTCGAAGGGTGATTTGTATCTTCAGAAACGGGCACCAACCAAAAGACTCTATCCGGAGAAATGGGATACAGCTGTTGGAGGACATGTTTCTAGTGGAGAGACGGTGGAACATGCCCTAGTAAGAGAGGCCGAAGAAGAATTGGGTTTATCGATGGTTGAATTTAAACCTTTATTTCGATATGTTCACAGGAATGAATATGAAAGTGAGCTTGTGCATGGTTTTTGGGTTCGTAATGAAGGTTCCTTTTTCATCAATAAACGAGAAATTAGCGAAGGGAAATTTTGGACCATATCTGATATTCAAAATAATATGGGGAAAGAGATATTTACGCCAAACTTTGAGGAAGAGTTTGAATTGTTGAAGAAAATCCTATTTCCAAAAATCAGATAAATATTTTTTCAACCGAATGGAGTGCAAGTATGAAAATCTTTGATATTTCAGTACCTCTTCAGGCGGGAATGCCGGTTTGGCCGGGTGATGATCCTCCCGAATTTAAAAAGTACTCCTCCTTGCAAAACGGAAATATGGTGAACAGCACTTCTATCCGTTCATCGTTACATCTTGGAACACATGTTGATGCTCCCCGTCACCTTTATGATCGCACAATAACGGTTGATCTGATTCCCCTAGATAGCTTGGTTGGCAGGGCAATTGTATTTAATGTGTCAGCAGTATCGAAAATCGACAAAAATGTTCTTATCCATTTGCCGCTACCCGAAAGGTCACGAATTTTATTCAAGACAAGAAATTCTGAGTATTGGAAGAATCCGAAACATCAATTCAGTAAAGATTTTGTGTCATTAACCACAGAGGCAGCCGAGTATCTGATTGAAAAAAATATTGTTCTGGTGGGAGTTGATTATCTCTCAATCGATGTGTATGAAGCGGAATCTCTTCCCGTACATAAATTGTTGCTTGAGAAGGAAATTGTGGTGGTTGAGGGGCTAAATTTGCAGGGAGTACCGGCCGGTACTTATAATCTTTATTGCCTGCCGTTAAAAGTGGTTGGTGCCGACGGATCGCCGGCAAGGGCGATTTTAACATCTATTGAGTAAGATATGATTAGGGATTTTGATGAATAACCATAAACTAGCAAGCCATATAGGAGGTTAAAATGAAATATATTTTCGTTATCTTATTTCTGCTGGTTATTAATAAGGGATTCTCTCAAACATTGTACAGTAAACCCTTGGCACATACCTATTCAATTGTAGCGGTCGATTCAATCACCAGAGAGATTGGCGCCGCTGTACAGTCCCATTGGTTTTCAGTGGGGAGCAATGTGACCTGGGCAGAAGCTGGAGTGGGTGCTGTGGCAACCCAGAGTTTTATAAATGTTTCCTTTGGGCAAAGGGGATTAGATTTATTGAAAGAGGGAAAATCGCCTGAAGAAGCCCTCAAAATTTTACTCTCGGATGACGAAGGACGCGATGTGAGACAAGTTGCAATTATTGATGCACAAGGAAATACCGCCACACATACAGGTAAAAACTGTATATCCGAGGCAGGGCATGTAAAGGGGAAATATTTTTCTGCCCAGGCAAATTTGATGTTAAAAAATACGGTTTGGCAGGCTATGGAAAAAGCATTTAAAACAACAAAAGCACCTTTAGCCGAACGGCTGGTTGCAGCGTTGATTGCAGCTGAGCAAGAAGGGGGGGATATACGTGGTCAGCAATCTGCAGCATTATTGATTGTTCGTGGAGACCCCACTGGAAAAATCTGGGAAGATCGCCTAATCGATCTCCGCGTTGAAGATCATCCCGAGGCAGTAGTGGAAATTAAAAGACTTCTAAAAGTCTATCGTGCTTATGAACATATGAATGCCGGTGATCTGGCAATTGAAAAGGGTGATGAAGAGGGAGCTCTGAGGGAATATCGCACCGCAGAGGAAATGCTGCCGGAGAACAATACAGAGATGAAATATTGGCATGCTGTATCCCTGGTAAATATTGGGAACCTGGAACAAGCCATTCCCATTTTTAAAGAAGTGTTTGAACATGACAAGAATTGGAAAACACTAACACCACGACTGGTGCCGATTGGATTGTTGAAAATAGATGATACAGAATTAAAGAAAATAATGGCTCTTTAAGCCTTCCAATTTCTTTGTGAGAGAAATTTTGTCGTGGTTAGAATTTGGACCGTTGGAACAGTCGGAGAAAAAAATTGACTGCTGACAAATAAATATTGAAACCCTTTTTCAAGTTCACGGTTTAAATTCTGTCCTTCAGACTTAATATCTTTGTTTTCTATCAATAGTATAATATATTTTGGTTACCTCAGAAAGGTTTTCTTCTCTAAAGAATACCTTTAGCTCTCTAGAATCGTAGTGTGATTCTTTTTTATTTTCAATGTGTTAGCTGATATTATATTTCATCCGTCTACTTTGGCTGGTTGAATTATTTCTTATTTAATATGTAAAACTTACCATTTTTGAATGAATTTACACATATCTAATTTTACTCTATTAACTGTATTATATGTTCACAATTTAAATGGAGGATTTTTATGAAAAAGTATAAGGTTATTAATTTAACCATGGTTATTGCCATGGCTTTGTTTTTGGTAATTCCGGGCTGTATCTGGATTTTAGCGGTCGTTCAGCCCCCAACGGCCACCGTGGGAGAAACAATCACAGTTACTATGGATGTGCAAATGGATGAAACTGGTGGTATAGGCTTTGGTATCTCATCATATGGCCTTGCAGCAACGATGATCCCTACAAATTGGGTGGTAGATACTGTAAAATTTGAAGGCGATTACGGACCTGAAACGATGGAATTCTTGCATCCGGATAGTGTTGATAGGCAGCCGGCCGCAGGTGTTGACGCATGGTACGATACACTGAATGTTCGTTACCCACCGCCTCTTGGAATGAGATGGGTAGTTTACCAAGGAGTGAATATTCATAATTGGACTGAGGATACAACTAATGTAACAGTTACTTTTAAGATTGTTGTTGGGAGCCCTGGTACATTTGATATTGCCTACTTCGCTTCCACGACCGATCTCGGCGTTGATCCAGGTCATTATGATTATAACGGTGGCAATACCATAACGGTCGAACCAGCTAAAAAGCTTCTACTAAGTGAAATAGTTGTCACTCCCACTGCGGGAGAGTACGTAGAGATTTACAATCCAAGTACGACTGATGCGGTGGATTTAAGCAATTATTATCTTACTGATGCCACATTTGCTGGAGGAGGAACTTATTACTACCAGGTTGTTGAAGGTGGCGGCGGAGGCGGCGGTTTTGGAGATTGGAACGCACATTTCCCTGATGGTGCGATGATAATGCCAGGGGAATACCAAACCATTGCTATGAATGGGACTGGTTTTGTTGCTACTTATTCCATCCAACCCACCTATGAGTTGTTTGAAACCGATCCCGCAATTCCGGATATGCGCGAAGCCACACCCGGTAGTATCAATATGCAGGGTGGTTTAACCAACGGGGATGAAGTGGTCATTTTATATTATTGGAATGGATTGAGTGATCTGGTCGGAGATGTGGACTATCTATTATACAACTCCAATTCTCCTACTCCTAATGATGAAGCGGTAGATAAGACAGGGGTAAATATTGATGGTCCGGATGCTGATACAGATTCCTCAGCATATTTGGCGGACACACCTATCGCCAATCAAGTATCCGCGCTAAGTCACTCAGGTGGATTCTCTACACATCGAATTGATATGAGCGAAGGTACTCAGACCTCATCGGGTGGTAACGGCGTGTTGGGAGCGGATGAAACCAGTGAAAATCTGAATGTCACCTGGACAGCCAACAGTATCCCGTCCCCGAATGCAGCATATGTGCCTCTGACGGCTCGCCTACAGGTTATACATAATGCGGCGGATCCGGCGGCTGATACTGTCGACGTATATTTGAATGGCGTATTACTCCTGGACGATTTTGTATTTCGAACCGCGACGCCCTTTATTACAGCACCTGCGGGAGTTTTATTAAATGTAGGGGTTGCACCCGGTAACAGCACGAGTGTTTCTGATACATTAAAGAATTTCCCGTTTCTATTAGATGCCGGAAAAACATATATTGGTTTTGCTAATGGAGTTTTGGATCCCGCGGGATTTGCCGTAAATCCAGATGGTCGTGATATTGGCTTCACGGTATACGTAACTGAAGATGGCAGGGAGATTTCGGCAACAAGCGGTTCGGTAGAATTTTTGGTTATGCATGGTGCCACAGATGCACCATTTGTAGATGTTCGGGTACAGGGTGGTTCAACCCTGGTGAACAATGCAGGTTATGGAGATATTACCGGTTATATACCAGTACCTCCGGCATCCTATATTCTTGAGGTAACGGATAGTACAGGCACAACAGTTGTCGGAACATTCTTAGCAGATTTATCGCTGCTAGCTGATAGCGCTTTAGCGGTTTTTGCATCGGGATTTTTAGATCCATCATCGAATCAGAATGGTGAAGGCTTTGGATTGTTTGCGGCTCTTGCCAATGGAGCAGTAGTGGAATTACCAGTTCCCCCTGACACCACAGTTTCGAAGCGTTTTGTAGCTTATTTGGATGGTGGTCAGGCGGTTCCGCCGGTAACGACTGTGGGAAGCGGCAGTGGCACCTTCACCTTGAATGGTGATTCGACGGTTTTGAGTTATGAGGTAACGGTATCGAATTTGGAGGGTGATATTACTGCGGCGCATTTTCACAACAGGGCTCAGGGACTTTCCGGTGGTGTTGTAAAGACGATTCACAGTGGAGCGACTGGTACCGGAGATACGACTTTTGTGGGAGTATGGACGAGTACGGACAGTGAGCCACTGACGGCGGCGATGGTGGTGGAGTTGTGTTCTGGTAATTTGTATGTTAATGTACACACGACGCTGCATGGTTCTGGAGAGGTTCGTGGTCAGGTACTTCCGCAGGTATCGAAGTTGTTGTTGAGTGAGATAGTGGCTCGGCCGACGGGAGCGGAATACATAGAGATATACAATCCGGGCAGTGAGTCGGTAGATTTGAGTAATTATTATTTAGGCAACTGTACATTTCAGGGCGGAGACACCTATTATTATCAGTTAGTTGAAGGTGGCGGAGGCGGAGGAGATTTTGATGATTTTAATGCTCGTTTTCCGGATGGAGCTGAGATAGGAGGTGGAGAATATCAGACGGTAGCGATTCAGGGAGATTCGTCCTTTTTTGCAGCCTACGGTGTATTGCCGACCTATGAGTTGTATGAGGACAGTACTAATTTTGCGAATGATGTACCTGATATGCGTGAGGCGGTAGTGGGTAGTATAAATGGTCAGGGAGGATTGACGAATGGAGATGAGGATGTGGAGTTGTATTACTGGAATGGGATGACGGATATGGTACAAGATGTGGATTATTTGATATATGATGAGGGTGATGGTGGTATAAATGAGCAGGTTGATAAGAGTGGTCGCAAGCTGGATGGTCCGGATGCCGACAGTGATTCCTCATTGTATCGTGATGATACGGCGATAGGCAGCCAGGTACCTGCGCCGATTAATAATACTGCGGATGGATTTTCGAGTCATCGGGTTGATTATGCGGAGGGTACACAGACGGCCAGTGGAGGTAATGGAGTGAGTGGAGCCGATGAGACCAGTGAGAATCTGGATGTAACCTGGACGGACAACAGTATTCCAACACCGAACGGACCCTGGCAGAGTCCCCCTGACACCACAGTTTCGAAGCGTTTTGTAGCTTATTTGGATGGTGGTCAGGCGGTTCCGCCGGTAACGACTGTGGGAA
>Ga0209536_100004299_pt1 | contig 22529 bp, 17 predicted proteins | sample DeeMarSeWOR28_12_FD_187461 | JGI IMG/M metagenome (GOLD analysis project Ga0209536, IMG submission 187461) | Marine sediment microbial communities from White Oak River estuary, North Carolina - WOR-2-8_12 (SPAdes) (version 2) | ecosystem: Environmental > Aquatic > Marine > Intertidal zone >... | reverse complement strand
GAATTGGTAGCAAGAGCCGTGCATGCCAATAGCCACAGGAACAAGGAAGTTTTTTTTGCAGTCGATTGTGGAACCTTATCGAGCAACTTGCTGGAAAGCGAGCTGTTCGGTTATTTAAAGGGCGCTTTTACCGGCGCCGAACATAACAAGGACGGCATTCTCAAACAAGCCGATCGGGGAACTGTTTTTCTGGATGAAATAAGCAATATTAGCTTGGAAGTACAGGGAAAGCTGCTGCGGTTTTTGGAAACCCGTGAATTTTTGCCCCTGGGGGCGACTTCCCCCCTGCATGTGAAGATCCGCCTAATTTTCGCCACCAATAAGAACCTCGAAGAAATGGTCGCAAAGGGTTCTTTCAGAGAAGATTTCTATTATCGGATTTATGTGTATCCGATTATGCTGCCGCCGTTAAGAGAGCGTAAAATGGATATCCTGCCAATTGCTTATCATTTCTTAAATCAATTTAGTCAAAGCATGGGCAAAAATATCACGGCATTTGACGATGAAGCCGTAAAGCGCCTCGCTGATTATGATTGGCCCGGAAATGTGAGACAGCTAAGAAATACGATTGAAAGGGCGGTCATCCTTTGCGAAAAAAATCAGATACGCCCCGTTGACTTGCCCATGCTGGGAGAAATAAGTGAAATCGAGCACTTAATTGAAAATATCCCATTAAACAACGAGGAGCTTAAACGCTTAAAAAAAGAAATCCGGCAGAAAGCAATTCGGAAGGTCGAAAAGAATTTCGTTTTGAATGCGCTGGCAAAAAATGACTGGAATGTGACCCGGGCCGCCCGGGATGTCGGTATACAACGAAGTAACTTCCACAACCTGATGAGAAAATACGGAATAACGCCGGATACATTCGACAGGCCATGAAACGCTGAAATTAGTTTGTCAGCCACTGCGTTTGCCGAAGCCAAATAAATAAATTCACTGTATATTTTTCTTATATTACCTCAGAAAACACGCTGCATTCCGTCGGTAGACACTGTCTTTGGGTCTTTTTTGCATACTTCTATCCTTGATACCGCTTGTCGTATAGCTTTACGATAAAAGGCAGCCTTTGGTCTAACAGCCTGCAGCAGCATCCTCCTTAAATCATGCATATTCTTGTCTGGTAATAGTATATTTTATTTATACACATACACCTCTGGCAGCGCTTACTGTTTAATATATTATTATATATTACAAATAGTTATAAAATATTTAGATTTCTGGCACAGAATCTGCTTAACTGAATCACAATCACGCGAAATAAGATAGTGAAAATCTAACCGTAAGTTGTCACGATATCCTGAGGAGGTAAAATGGAAAAATCGCCCAAAATCATCGTTGTCGACGACGAGCAGCGTATCTGTCATAACGTCCAAAAAATACTGGAGAAAAACAACTTTGAAGTAACCCATGCCTTGAGCGCGCAGGACGCTCTGGAAAAAATGGCAAAGGAAAGCTATGAACTGCTGATCTCCGATATCGTTATGCCGGAACAAAACGGTCTTGAACTGCTTAAACTTGTAAAAAAGGAATGGCCGCTTACAAAAGCAATTATGATGACGGCATATGCATCCACCGAAACCGCCATTAAAGCAATCCGCCTGGGTGCGTTGGACTATATACCCAAGCCTTTTACGCCAGACGAATTAAGAACCACCGTCGATAAAGTGCTGTCCGGTCATCTGGTTGAAGCCCCCACCTCGCCGGAAGAACGCGAGAAAATCGAGGTTATTGATATCGACATGCCCTTTGAAGCCGATGAGGTAGCCAAACACACCGGTGAAGACTATGCGAAAATGCTGGGAAGATCGGATATGCCGGTGGTTGAAGTAAAAATGCCTGCGCCTTTGGAAAATTTCTGTGAAATCGGCAATATGGTATGCGATATATTTAAAAAATTGGGCGCTACCTGCAAGGCCGGTATCAAAACCTCGGAGTGCCCTCAAAAGAAAGCCAAAAAGGGCAAAAAAGCCAAAGCCGACAAAGTATTCGACGGTGCCAAGCTTATCGGCATCGATCAACCCTTCAGCTACGAGGAAGTTGTGTCAATTACCGGCCCCGAATATGTTCATCATATGCAGAAGGAGGATGTTGCCTATCTGCCCTACGAGGAACTCAAAAAAAATGTTGCCCGTGCGAAGGCAAAGGGACGCAAAACCATCGATGTGGACATGCCGTTTGACCACGAGGAGGTGGCGAAACAGACCGGAGAGGAATACACGCAACAGCTAACCCGCTCGGATGTACCGATTGTTGAAATTACCGCCTCGGAGGCTCTGGAAAATTTCTGCCAAGTCGGTGACATGGTCTGTGATATATTCAGGAAATTAGGGGCCACCTGCAAGGCCGGCACAAAATCCGGGGAATGTCCGCAGAAAAAGGCCAAAAAAGCAAAGAAAGCCGCAGTCGATCCGGGCTTTAACGCAGCCAAACTTATCGGTATAGAACAACCGTTTGAATACGATGAGGTGGTTGCCATTACCGGATCGGATTTTATCCGTAACCTGCACCATGAAGATATTGTCGTCAAACCCTATGAAGAACTCAAAAATGAATTTATCAGCAAAAAAGCTGCGCTGAGTCAAGGTTTACCGGCCCAAAAGAGGTCGATGGAACAACCAGCCTTAATGGATGTCCTGGTCATCGATGATGAGGTTGCCGTTAACAACAACATCCGCAAAATTCTGGCAAAAAAAGGATTTCATGTCGATCAGGCCCTCAGCAAGGTCGAAGCGCTCGAGAAGATCAACACCGGGACCTACAAACTGGTTCTTTTAGACCTGAAAATTCCCGAGGTGAAAGGTTTAGAATTACTGCAGACGCTGCGCAAAAAGAATCCGGCAACCAAGGTCATTATAATCACCGGCTATGCAAGTATCGAAACAGCCATCGAGAGTGCCAGACTTGGAGCCATTGATTATTTGCCCAAACCGTTCACTCCCGATGAGGTCCGCTCGGCAACTGACAGAGCTTTTCTTCTGGCAGCATGAGTCCATACAGCCGCTCCCACAAAAATCACCCGTCCTTGCCGAGGACCGGGTGATTTTTTTTTGAAGCAAAAATACCCGCTGAAATTCCATCTCATTGCAAGGCATATTCAGGTGTCCTGAGCCCCAAAATTGGTTTGATCTTTTTCTTGCGAAAATGCTCAAAATCTATTGACATCCGCATCCCTAAACGGTATTCTCCAGCCTTTTGTAAAAATCGGGATTACCAGAGAAAATTTCCGATAAGCCAATAAAATCATAGCAAATAATTCATAATATAAAAATTGCTATTAGCCATCACCATGACAGAAGGGTCAACATGAAGGTTAATTTCTTATCAGGAGAATAAAAAATGGCTGAAAAGGTCAAAGGGTCGGTACTGGTCGTCGGTGGCGGCATTGCCGGGATGCAATCCGCTTTGGATTTAGCCAATTCAGGGTATTACGTTTACCTGCTCGAGAAATCACCATCCATCGGCGGCGTCATGTCACAGTTGGACAAAACGTTCCCCACCAACGATTGCGCGATGTGAATTATCTCACCCAAACTGGTCGAGGTCGGCCGGCATTTAAACATCGAGCTCATTACTTATGCAGATCTTGAAAGCGTGGAGGGAACGCCCGGAAATTTTAAGGTAAAAGTCAGAAAGCATGCCCGCAGCATCATTGAAGATCGCTGCACCGGATGCGGTGCCTGTGTTGAAAACTGCCCGGTTGTGCTCGAGGGTGCTCACACCAGCCAATGACCGCGGGGCATTTGATTTTATGCCCACGGGTTTTGCATTTAGAACAGTCCGTTCTATAAGTGGGAGGTTTGCAAATGGATGAAACAAATTCTCAGAATGATAATGGTTCTGTTGAAATTGATTACATGGATTTGGATAACATCATCGAAAAAGATTTCAGCAACGACCAGGAAAACCTGATCATGATGCTTCAGGCAATACAAAAACGTTACAACTATCTGCCTCGACCGGCGCTTGCCTACCTGGCGACTAAAGTCGGGATACCGGAAAGCAAGATCTATGGTGTGGCTACGTTCTACAGCACCTTCAGCCTTGAGCCAAGGGGAAGGAACATTATATCCATATGCCTGGGAACCGCCTGCCATGTGAGAGGCGCCGAAAGGGTGCACGAGCGGATCGAGGAGAACCTCGGCATCAATGATGGCAATACAACAGATGATAAGCGCTTTACCCTTGAATCCGTTCGCTGCATTGGCTGCTGCAGCCTGGGTCCGGTGGTCAAAATTAACGAGGACGTGCACGGCCGAATATCATCGGATAAAATAGCTAAAATTCTATCCCAATATGAATAATTAGGAATTGTGAGGCAAACAACCATGAAAATTCAGTCTGTGGAAGACTTAGAAAAAATAAGTCATGAATATCGCCAAAGATTGTACCATCCGGATGCCATCAAGGTTAATGTGGGAATGGCATCCTGTGGGATAGCAGCCGGGGCGCAGGCAGCTTTTGAAAAGGCCAGGAAAGCATTTCCAGCCGGCTCGGGGATTCAAATCTGTCAGACCGGATGCATTGGTTTTTGTGAAGAAGAGCCTCTGGTGGAAGTTCTCGGCTACGGCAAGCCCAGAGTCGTCTACAAACAGATCACCGCCAAAAAAATTACCGAAGCGATTCAGGGTTACAGTGATGGTGAGTTCAATAAAAAGTGGATCTTGGGCCAGATGAAAGACCCGCGGAGCCACTTCGAGGACGATATCGAGAATCCCCTTGCTGACGTCGAACCCTTGGCAGGAATCCCTTTCATCGAAGATATTCCTTTCTACAGCAAGCAGTTGAAAATCGCCCTGCGAAATTGCGGGTACATTGATCCGGACTGTATCGAAGAATATATCGCAAAAAGAGGATATCAGGCTTTTCTTCAGGCGCTCCAGGAAATGGATCCCAAAGACATTGTTTCTGTTGTCAATGCATCGGGCCTGAGGGGGCGCGGAGGCGGAGGATTCCCAACCGGGATTAAATGGGCAACCTGCGCCAAACAGGATGGTGAGCGCTATATCATTTGCAATGCTGATGAAGGCGACCCAGGCGCCTACATGGACAGAAGCATACTTGAAGGAGATCCCCATAGCGTGCTCGAGGGGATGTTGATTGCCGGATGGGCCGTTGGTTCCAGGCAGGGGTTTATTTATGTCCGTAACGAATACCCGTTGGCGGTCAAGCGGCTGATAACCGCCATCAAACAGGCTGAAAAATACGGTTTGGTTGGCAAAAAGATTGCGGGATCGAATTTCAGCTTTCAAATCAAAATTTCAACCGGCGCCGGTGCTTTCGTCTGTGGTGAATCCACGGCTTTGATGGCTTCTCTGGAGGGCAATGTCGGCCGACCGCGCGCTAAATACATTCATACGGTCGAAAAGGGATTTAGGGACCGTCCTTCAAATTTAAACAATGTTGAAACCTATGCAAATGTCCCGGCTATTCTCCTAAAAGGCGCCAAATGGTTTGCGAGCATGGGAACCGATCACAGCAAGGGCACCAAAGTGTTCAGCCTGGTGGGCAAAATCAAAAATACGGGTCTGGTGGAAGTCCCCATGGGAATATCTCTCAGAGATATTGTTTTCGATGTGGGCGGCGGGGTCCCTAAAAAGAAAAAATTCAAGGCCGTTCAGACCGGTGGGCCCTCGGGCGGCTGCATCCCTGAAATGTTTCTGGATTTGCCGGTTGATTATCAAAAGTTAACCGAGGTCGGCTCCATCATGGGATCCGGCGGCATGATCGTAATGGATCAGGATACCTGCATGGTGGACGTCGCCCGATATTTTTTGGAGTTTCTCAAAGAGGAATCCTGCGGGCAATGCAATCCCTGTCGTGAAGGCATCAAACAGATGCTCGCTATATTGAACAAAATTTGCGCGGGGCAGGGTAAAAAGGGCGATATCGAACTGCTTGAAGAACTGGGCACCATGATTCAAAAATTTTCTCTATGCGGGCTGGGAACTTCAGCGCCCAATCCGGTTCTGACCACCATCCTTTATTTTCGGGATGAATATGAGGCCCATATTAAAGACAAAAAATGTTCCGCGGGCGTTTGTAAACCGCTTTTCCATTACGAGATCGACCCGGAAGCCTGCACCGGCTGCCAGGTCTGCGCACGCAGGTGCCCGCAGGAGGCTATCACCGGGAAAAAGAAAGCGACGCATGTGTTGGATCAGGAAAAATGTATCAAATGCGGAATCTGCTACGATGGCTGCAAATTCGATGCAATTGTCGTCCGTTAATCGCGATATGACCCCTGGTAAGAGGAAAATACCGAAAAGGAATAGTCACTTATGATCACTTTCAAACTCAATGGTAAAACCGTTCAGGGTGAAGAGGGACAGTATATACTTCAAGTCGCCGAAAAATTGGGCGTTGAAATTCCCACCCTTTGCCACCATAAGGCTTTGGAGCCGGCCGGCATGTGTCGTCTATGCACGGTGGAGCTCTTTGATGGCCGCCGCACGCGCTATGTGACTGCCTGCAACTATCCGATCTGGGAGGGAATGGAGGTCACTACCGATTCCGAAGGCGTCCATCAGGGGCGCAAACTTATTGTAGAAATGCTTTTGGCCAGATGCCCCGATGTGCCTATCCTGCAGGAGATGGCCAAAAAGTATGGGATCGACAGGCAACGGTTTGAACAGGAGAACGACACCTGTATCCTTTGCGGACTTTGCGTGCGCACCTGTGAAAAAATGGGGACCCATGCCATCAGCCTGACAGGCCGCGGCGTCGATATGAAGGTGGACACACCTTTTCATGTCCAGACCGATGCCTGCATTGCCTGCGGCGCATGTGCAACGGTTTGCCCGACCGGCCACATCACCCTGGAAAAAATCAAGTCCCATCACACCCGACTGGAGGCGAAATCCATCCCGTCCGAATATGACATGGGCCTCAAAGGCCGCAAGCCGGTATACGTACCCTATGCCCAGGCAGTGCCCAACACGCCGGCTATCGATCGAACCAAATGCGTCCATTTTAAAACCGGGGGCTGCAAAATCTGCACAGAATTCTGCGGTGTGGATGCCATTGACCATAAGATGAAGGATGAAATCGTCGAGTTAAATGTAGGCTCAATCATACTGGCGCCGGGGTTTGAAGCTTTTGATCCTTCAGCATTTGATTCTTACAATTATACGAAACATGAAAATGTCATCACCTCCATGGAAATGGAGAGAATCCTTTCGGCTTCCGGCCCTACGGAAGGACATCTTGTCAGGCCCTCGGATCACAGCGAACCGAAAAAAGTTGCCTGGTTTCAGTGCGTCGGTTCAAGAGATCTGAACCGTTGTGATAATTCCTATTGCTCTTCGGTCTGCTGTATGTATGCCATCAAAGAGGCGGTTATCGCCAAAGAACATGCCGGAGATGATTTGGATTGTGCCATCTTCTACATGGACATGCGCACCCATGGTAAAGATTTTGAGAGGTTTTATGACAACGCCAGGGAAAAACAAGGCGTTCGTTTTCTGCGCAGCCGGGTGCACACGATTGATCCGGTCGGCGAATCCGGTGATTTATCCGTGCGCTACATCACCGAAGAGGGTGAACTAAAGTCGGAAACTTTCAATATGATTGTGCTGTCGGTAGGATTGCAGACATCAGCCCAGACTGCCAAACTGGCCGAACGTCTGGGTTTGGAATTGACCGATGGGAATTTTTGCAAAACCGGCACCTTTGACCCGGTTGCCACTTCCAAAGAAGGCATATATGTATGCGGGGCTTTTCAAGGCCCCAAGGACATCCCCCAATCTGTAATTGACGCCAGTGCGGCGGCAGCAGCAGCCGGTGAGATATTGAGCCCTGCACGCAATACCGAAACTAAAACCCCGGAAATCATTCCTGAAACCAACGTCACCAACGAACGGCCGAGAGTTGGTGTCTTTGTTTGTCGATGCGGCATCAATATTGCCGGTGTCGTGGATGTGCCGTCGGTGGCCGAGTATGCGAAAACCCTTCCTTATGTCGAATACACCAGTGACAACCTGTATTCCTGCTCCCAGGACACTCAGGAAACCATGTCCCAGATCATCAAGCAGAAAAACCTAAACCGGGTGGTGGTCGCGGCTTGTACGCCCAAGACCCATGAACCTTTATTCCAGGAAACATTAATCAACGCCGGATTAAACAAATATCTTTTTGAAATGGCAAATATTCGCAACCAGGATTCCTGGGTACATAAAAACAATCCCGACCTGGCTACCAAAAAGGCCAAGGACCTGGTGCGCATGGCCGTATCAAAGGTCACTCTGATGGAGCCGCTCAAAGAAGCCGAACTCGAAGTCAATCAGACGGCCATGGTTATCGGTGGCGGTATTTCCGGCATGGCAGCGGCCAAGAGCCTGGCCAATCAAGGATATGAAACCCACATCATCGAACGCAACGCCCAGCTGGGCGGCCAGGCCCTCCAGCTTTACCGAACCGCAAGCGGTGAAGATATCCAGAAAAAACTTGCGGATCTGATCAAAGCGGTCAAAAAGCACAAAAACATTCATGTTCATCTTGACACCACAATAGACAATGTCGAGGGCTTCGTGGGCAATTTCGATACCACGCTATCAACGAAAGGCCAGCAAGAAACACTGGCGCATGGCGTGGCGGTGCTGGCAACCGGTGCCTCTGCGTTCAATCCCGACGAGTATCGATACGGCGATGATCCACGCATCTTGACCAGTCTGGAACTCGACCGCAAGTTAATAGATAAGGATCCATCCCTGAAAAAGGCCAATACAGCGGTCTTTATCCAGTGCGTTGGCTCCAGGGAGCCTGAACGACCTTATTGCTCCAGGGTCTGCTGCACACATTCGATCGATAATGCACTGCATCTTAAAAAACTCAATCCGCAGCTGAACGTTTTTATCCTCTATCGGGACATCAGGACCTATGGCGAGCGGGAATATCTATATAAAAAGGCGCGGGAGACCGGCGTCATCTTTATCCGGTACAGCCGGGATCATAAACCGGAGGTGATTTTGAAGGATGGGCAAATCCTGATAAAAACCAAGGACCATGTCCTCGGCAAAATCTTGGAAATTGAAACCGACCTGCTCACCCTTGCAACAGCCATTATTCCCAACAGGGACGAAAAACTGGCCAATTTTTTCAAAGTCCCGCTGAATGACGATGGATTCTTTGTCGAGCGCCATGCGAAACTTGGTCCGTCTGAATTTGCAACAGACGGCGTCTTCCTTTGCGGGCTGGCGCATTATCCGAAACCAATCGATGAATCCATTGCCCAGGGAAGGGCTGCAGCTTCACGGGCCATTACGCTCTTGGCGCAAAAGGTCATTCATACCAGCGGCAATGTGGCGGAGACGGAGCAGTCCGATTGCAGCCAGTGCGGTGTCTGTATATCGATCTGTCCTTATTCGGCGCCTTTCTTTGCCGAAGAAGGGCCGTTTGCCGGCAAGGCCCAGATCAATCCTGTTCTATGCAAAGGGTGCGGTCTGTGTGTTGCCTCCTGCAGATCCGGCGCCATCCACCTTAAGGGTTTTGACAACAACCAGATCTTTGAACAGATCTTTGCTTTGAATGAGGCGGTTTGAAACAATGCCGGTTTCGGGTTGCGCGTTCTACCCACGTCTTGCAATGTGTAACAGGTGACTAAGGAGAAACAAAACATGTCTGATTGGGAACCAAAAATTGTAGCTTTTCTTTGTAATTGGTGCAGTTATGGCGCCGCCGATCTTGCGGGAGTCAGCCGAATGGAATATCCTCCCAATATTCGGGTGATTCGAATTCCGTGTACAGGTCGCATGAGTCCCAAATTTTTTCTGTCTGCTTTGCGCGAAGGGGCGGACGGTGTCTGGGTGTCCGGGTGACATCCGGGCGAATGCCATTACCTGGAAGGTAATTATTACGCCCGCCGAAAATTTGCCCTGTTTGAAAACCTTATGGAGCATATGGGAATCGAGCCCGGCCGCCTCCAGTTCTCGTGGGTATCCTCGGCCGAATCGACCAAGTTCGTCAGGGTCGTCAAAGAAATCACGGAGGCCATCAAAGCCCTGGGACCCAATCAAACTTATCTAAAAACAAAAGCTAAGGTTGCTTAAGATGTTAAATTATATCGATAGAATCAAAGAAATCTCGGCAAGGCTGCTTAAGGATTGCTCGGTCGAAATGGTCATCGGCTTCCGCAAGGGCTCCGTGCCCATGATGAATGAACCTTATTTTGCCAAAACTGCCGAAGATGTGGAACGGCTGGTATGGGACAGCAATTGCGGGATCAATCTGGCCAATTACCTGACCGATCGCAAGGAGAAAATCGGTATCATCGCCAAGGGCTGTGATTCGCGAAACATCGTTACCCATATCATCGAAAATAAAATCAAGCGCGAGCAACTGGTTATCATCGGGGTGCCCTGCAAGGGGATGATCGACAAACATAAAATCAGCTCCATGTTCGATGGCGAAATCAGGGAGGTCAGCGAAGATGAAAACAACATCGTGGTTAGAGGCCATGATTTTAAAGAAGTTTTGAACAAAAAAGACGTCTTGCAACAAAACTGCGCCCTGTGCATTCATCGTAATCCGGTCATTCATGATGAGTTGGTCGCCGATCCGGTTGAAGAACAGCAGGATGTGGATCGATATGCGGATGTGCGTGAAGTTGAAGCTCTGGCTCCCGCAGAAAAATGGAACTATTTCGGCGATCTGCTTTCAGCCTGTGTTCGCTGCTATGCCTGCCGCAATGCCTGTCCGCTCTGTTATTGCCCGACCTGCTTTGTAGATGAATCACAGCCGCAATGGGTGGGCAAAAGCCAGGATCCGATTGATGTGAGGACATTTCATTTTCTCAGGGCATTTCACTGCGCCGGCCGCTGCACCGATTGTGGTGCCTGTGAACGGGCCTGCCCGGTGGGAATTAACATGCGGGTGTTTACCAAAAAACTGGAAAAGGATTGTCTGGAATTATTTGAATGGGAGGCCGGCATGTCGCTGGATGAAAGGCCTCCGCTGGATACCTACAAGCCGGGTGATCCGGGCGATTTTATTAAATAATATATATCCGTGGTCTGCAATGTGTGGTCATTTGTATCAAATTGACAACTGACGAGCAAAGGGTAATTGAAATGAAATATATTAAAATTGATAAGAAAAAGTGGGCATCGGGAATTGATGCGTTGACAAAATCTTATCGTCTATACGGTCCGGTCAAAGAGGAAGCGTTTCATAATTTCAAGGAGCTGGAGAAGGGGATGCTGCCGGATTTGACATGTTTGAATACCCGCCTTTCTCCCAAATCACTGATCTATCCTCAATCGGAAGCATTGCTCGAATATTCTCTGGACGGGTCCCAAAAAGATCATCATATCATGAAAGAAATCGATAAAGACTATTCGCCCAGAGCGGTGATCGGAATTCGACCCTGCGATGCCAAAGCCTTTGTGCTGGTCGGCAAAAATTTTGACACCCCTGAATACAAAGACCCCTATTGGCTTCTCTCTTACGAGGCAACAACCCTGGTCGGCCAGGCGTGTGAATCACCTTGCAGCACCTGTTTTTGCACTACAGCCGGCTGCGGTCCCTATCATGAAGAAGGCTTAGACATCTTACTGGTCGATGGCGATGATCACTACCTGGCAAAGGCACTGTCGGAAAAGGGTGAGAAGCTTTTATCCGCTGCCGGTTGGGATGAAAGCGTTCAGGCCGCTGAAGCCGAAAGTCAAATTGAATCCAAGAAGCAGGCCGCGGAGAAAAAGATTGCCTCTATCGTGCATACGAATAAATTAAGGGATATCGATACCACCAAGTTGTATGATGCTCCTTTTTGGGAGGATGTGTCATTCTCATGTATCAACTGCGGAACCTGCACCTATGTGTGTCCGACCTGCTGGTGCTTTGATATTCAAGACGAAAACCGGGGAAAATCCGGCATGCGCATGCGCAACTGGGACAGCTGCATGTTCCCGCTATTTACCGTTCACGGGTCCGGACACAACCCCAGGGGAACCAAACTGCATCGGGTCCGTCAACGATTCATGCATAAATTAAAATATTATGTAGACAAATACGATAGCGGCATTCAATGTGTGGGCTGCGGCCGTTGTGTTCGTTTATGCCCGGTGAACATTGACATACGGCGGATTTGCGATCTGATGAATAGTTTTAATGCCTCAGAGGATGCCTGCGCTGTATAGCTGTATAACTGAATCCTTAGGGAATTGTGGGATTTGGGCTTCGAATTTCCGGTTTACCCGGACGAGGGAGGAATACCGTGCAAAATCCATATTTACCTTATCCGATTCGAATCGATGATATCATCATCGAGAGCGAAGATAAAAACTTGAAGACCTTTAAATTCGTCTTTCTGAATCCAGATGATGAAAGGAAATTCTCTTATAAATCCGGTCAATTTGCAGAACTTTCCGTCACCGGAAAAGGGGAGATCCCCATCGGTATTGCTTCTTCGCCAACGGAAAAGGGCTTTGTAAAATTTACCGTCAACAAGGTCGGGTTGGTTTCGTCTTATCTGCACGCCATGAAAATCGGCGATATCATGGGCATCCGCGGTCCGCTGGGCAATTGTTTTCCATGGGAGCGGCTGGAAGGCAAAAATGTGGTCATCATCGGGGGCGGATTTGCGTTCACCACGTTGCGGTCGTCGATCATCTACATGCTGGACCCGTCAAATCGATCCAAATTCAGAGATATCCATGTCATTTACGGTGCCCGGACCCCCGGCATGCTCCTTTACAGGGATGAGTTGATTGAATGGGAAAAACGCGATGACATCAACATGCACATTACCGTGGACGGCACCGATGACCCCAACTGGAAATACAATATCGGTTTTGTGCCCACAATCACCGAGAAAAAGGCACCACCGGCCGGGAAAGACAGTTTTGCGATTGTCTGCGGACCTCCGATAATGATCAAATTTACGCAGCCGGTGCTGGATAATCTCGGCTATTCGCATGATAAAATAATACTGTCTCTGGAAAATCGCATGAAGTGCGGCATCGGCATGTGCGGTCGCTGCAATATCGGCAAGGAATTTGTTTGTAAAGACGGGCCGGTGTTCACTCTGGAGCAGTTGAATAAAACACCGAAGGAGTACTAGAGGCCATTTCAACAATATCTTTTGGCAAAATATCTCTCCCCAAAAAGAATACCGGGGTCACGCCGTTTTATTGCACAACTTATCAAAAATATCTCTCTGTCTTCTTGGTGATTCCCGTGCCACCATTTTATCCTGGTCTTGGTTTATAAGGGCCAAAGATTTAAAATTTTTAATATTGACATTGATAAATCAATCAGATAGTTTCATTTTTTTAAAAGATAACGCTAAAAAGGCCGCAGGCCGAATGAAAAATCATATCAATAAAGGAGGATGATTAAATGCCAAGTGTAGATTTCATGGGTAAAACATTTACAGTCGACGAAGACGGGTTCATCGATTCATATGACAACTGGTGCCAAGAATGGGTCCAGTGGGTAAAGAAAGAAGAAGGTATTGAAGAACTTAATGACGAACACCTGAAAGTCATCGATGTGCTCCGTGATTATTATGAAAAAAACGGCATCGCCCCCATGGTTAGAGTTCTATCTAAAGTTACCGGCTTCAAACTGAAACATATTTATGAGCTTTTTCCATCAGGCCCCGGAAAAGGAGCATGTAAAATGGCCGGTCTTCCGAAACCGACTGGATGCGTATAATTTTAAATTTTTGATCGGCTTCACGCAATCAATCCAAGGGCCCTGCAGTTTAGCAGGGCTTTTTTTTGGATCGGAGGAAGCTATGATTCTTTCGGTTAAGACGCGAGCTGCAACAGAATTCATTGATATCACGTCTCAGATTAACAAAGTGATAAAAAAATCAGACATCGGGCAGGGCCTGTGTATGCTCTATGTGCCGCATACCACTGCCGCAATCACAATCAATGAGAGCGCCGACCCGAGTGTGAAATCCGATATCCTGATGGTTTTGAACCAGATCGTGCCGTGGCAGGCAAATTACAAACACCTGGAAGGCAACTCGCCGGCCCATGTGAAATCGACCCTGGTGGGACCATCCGAGTTCATCGCCATCGAGGGCGGTTCTCTGGTACTGGGCACCTGGCAGGGCGTTTTCTTCTGTGAATTTGACGGACCTCGCGACCGCAAGGTTCATGTGCGGCTTATGGGGGCAAAATTCGGGGAGTAATTCATGGCAGCAACCGAATCGACCATCGATGACACTGATAAAGCTATCCTAAATCGGATTCAGTCCGATTTTCCTATAACACCAAGACCTTATCTTGCTATTGCCAATGAATTGGGAATCACTGAAAAAGGAGCCATTGACCGTGTCAGACAACTGAAGGACAAAGGCATCATCCGCCGTATCGGCGGCAATTTTGTTCCCAACAAGCTGGGCTACGTCAGCACACTGTGCGCTGCCAAGGTGCCTGCTGATGCAATCGAGAATTTTGCGAGGGTTGTCAACCGTTATCCCGGAGTTACCCATAATTACAAAAGAGATAATTTTTTCAATATTTGGTTTACATTTATTGCACCGTCTATGGAAGAAATAGAGCAAAACCTGAAGGAAATCTCCGCGGAAACCGGCATAAAAAATATCCTCAATTTGCCGGCAACCAGAGTTTTTAAAATTAAAGCGCAATTCGACGTTTAGCGGGGTCCGGATTACAAAATCCTTCTGGGTCCATGGCGGACGAGATCCATGTTTCCGGCAGCGGGAGGCGAGATTGACGCTGCGCGGTCAGCGTCTGATCCGAGCCAGGCATCTCGCAGCGTGCAATCCAGCACCGAACATGAAAGACATCCGAATCGCCACTGCCATATTTAATTCTCCGCTGAACCGAATTCAAGACAATTTGAAACGGATGGCGGGCTGGGTCATGGCCGCAAAAATGCAAGATGCGTCCCTGATTTGTTTTCCAGAATTAAATATCACCGGCTACAGCACGCATCAGGATATCAAGGTATCTGCAGAGCCGATTCCGGGTATCATCAGCCGGTCTCTTGTGCAGATGGCAAAAAGGCATCAAATCGTTATTCTGGCCGGTCAAGCCGAGAAAGACGCTTCGGGCCGGGTATTTGCATCTCACCTGGTCGTTCGACCGGACGGCGCAACCGGGGTTTATCGAAAGATTCATATTGCCCCAGCGGAACGCGATGTGTTCTCACCTGCCAACAGGGTCCCCCTGTTTGATCTTCAGGGCATAAAAATAGGTATTCAGCTTTGTTATGACGCCCATTTTCCGGAACTTTCCACCCGTATGGCCGTCGATGGCGCCGAAGTAATCTTCATGCCCCATGCATCCCCAAGAGGCACACCTTCTGAAAAATTTGAATCCTGGATGAGGCATTTGACGGCCAGGGCTTTCGATAACGGAGTTTTCATCGTCGCCTGCAACCAAACCGGAAAAAATAAGAAGGGTCTGGACTTTCCGGGGATCGCAGCAATATTAGGCCCTGACGGCAAGATTATCGCAAAGACTATTGACGGGAAAGAGGGAATCATTACAGCGGATCTAAAATCGCATGATCTGTCAAAAATCAGACGCCATCATATGCGCTACTTCCTGCCCAACAGGCGACCGGAAATCTATAGAAGCAAAAAACGAAATGGTTTCAAAACGTTTAGGTCTTGAAAGGGAGGACAATCCATGACGGAGACTGAAAATTTCAAACTGGAAAAAGAAGACCACATTGCATGGTTGACCTTAAACCGTCCTGAAAAGCGAAATACCATGGGCGAGTCCTTTTTTAAGGAAATCGGTGAATTTTTCGACGGACTCGATCACGATCCCCAAGTCCGGGTTGTCATTATCAAGGGTGAAGGCAAAAGCTTTACGGCCGGAACCGATCTGCAAGAGGCAGGTGCACTGCTGAGCGGAACAGCAGCGGACGAACGCGAAAGAACCAGACTGAAAATAATGGAGCTTCAGGAAGGATTCAATAAGATCGAGAAATGTCGCAAACCGGTGATAGCCGCCATCCACAGTCATTGTATTGGCGGCGGCGTTGATTTGATCAGTGCCTGCGATATTCGCTTAGCCAGCCAGGATGCCGTCTTCAGCATCCGAGAAGCCCGCATCGGAATTATCGCAGATGTCGGCACGCTTCAACGGATACCTTACATTATCGGCCACGGATGGTTTCGCGAACTGGCATTGACCGCAAGAGATTTCAGCGCCAGCGAAGCGCTACAGATGGGTCTGGTCACGCGAATATGCCCTGACCGCGATGCTTTGTATAAAGAGGCCCGGAAATTGGCCCTCCAGATTGTTAACTGCCCGCCCATGGCGGTTCAGGGTACTAAAGAGGTCTTGCTCTACAGCCGCGATCACGGCGTCTATTCCGGACTTCAATACGTGGCCCAGAAAAATTCGGCGATCCTTCCGGCTGAAGATGTACTGGAAGCAGTAACGGCCTTTATGGAAAAGAGGGAGCCCGTGTTTAAGGGCAGGTAGTAAATAAAGGAATGAGGGAATCATGGAATGATGGATTATTGGGTACCAACGTGAAAGAAATGATGAATTTCGGTGTGCGCTTAGCAACAGCTACTTGAACGAGGAGGCCCATGGCCTGGCAGGTCTCAATCCATTGGCTTACCGGGGCATAGCGCTAAACCATCGACTTCAATGTAGCCAGTTCCAATTGATCACCGGCATCTTCGGCGCGGTCAGATACCTCTACAATAGCGTCCAGGCAATTCTTTACATGGTGTTTATGGGCAAAATCCAGGGACGGGGATGTAAATATTTCCTTGGTCAGATCCCACTCCAGTTTATCGACTTTAGACTCCTGGAGTCCTATCTCCTTGGTATGTTCCCGGACAACCTCGATTTTACATTCCCCCTTGAAATAGCACAATACCGCCAGTTTTAAAGGATCGATGATACCCAGCGAAGCCTGCGCCACAGCTAGAAAATCGGGTTTCATCTCATCTGGAATCAAAGGGCGCTGGTTGAGAAAAAAATCGGAAACGGCTTCCGCGGCATTGCCCACTTTATCGACGCTTTCAATCAGCTTATAAATATCTTCTCGCAGCAGCGGCAAATAAGCTCCCGAATAAAGCTTGTCCCGAATTCCGTATCGAATCACATCGGCCTCCGATTCAAGATCCCTTGATTTTCGGGCCGAAACCTTGGCCTCTTTGATGTTATCGACGAGATAATGCTCGATGGTTTTGATACCGGATTTCAAACATCCCTCCACACAGTCCAGATGCTTGAGGATAAGCCCGATAACCTCTTTTTCTTTTTTAAAAAATGCCATATATTCTCCTCCAAATCTCGAACCCGCACTCCGACAAAATTTAGATCCCTCCATTGAACAGGAAAAAGTTTAATACAAGACCCCATCAAGATCAAATTGAATTTTAAACAAAGACGGGTGTAAGAAAAATGATCACCAGCCCGCTGCCCATCAGTTTATCAGGGCTTTAAAAACCCTGTATAAAATATAACAAGAGGTTGCCGCCAGGGTTGGCGTTAACACCCATCCGAGAAGAATGGTCAATATGGTTTTTTTACTGATGGCCCGCATGCCTTTTACCAGACCGACCCCCACCACCGCCCCAACTATGGCGGAAGATGTTGAAACCGGGATGCCGAACATCGAGAACAGGTGCATGCCAAAGGCCGATGATAACTGCGCAGCGAAAGCCCCGGTAATATCAAGCGGAGTTATGCCCTTGCCCACGGTATCGGCGACTTTTTTGCCATAGGTAACCGCTCCGATCGCAATGCTCACCCCACCGATGAGCAGAAGCAACCTGGGATGAATGATACCCAGGTTGGCAATCGGTCCGACTGCATTGCCGGCATTATTGGCACCCATGGAATACGCCACGTAACAGGCTGAGAAAATGGCCAGCCAGCCAAAGCCCTGCTGAAAAATCACGGAGCTGGTTTTGAATCTTCGCAGAATTCTTGTCAGAACCTGCATGAAAGCAAAAGCCAGCAACATAACCAAAATGGGACAAAAAATCCAGCTCTCAACGATGATGATGAATTTTGAATAATTCACTTGCGCGCCGACGGCCAGGCCGATGCCAAATACCCCGCCGACGATGGCCTGGGAGGTGGAGGTCGGGATTCTGAAAAAAGTTGCCAGGGTGACGAAAAATCCTGAGCAGATAAGGGCCATGAAAATTGCCAGATAATTCAGCTCCGCCTTGACAATACCCTTTCCGATAGTGTCCATGACGTGCTGTCCCTGGAGTAGAGCACCGGCAACAGCAAAAATCGCGACCAGTGCAGCCGCTCTCTTAAAGGAAATCAGGCCACAGCCAACGGTGGTACCGATGCAATTGGCCGTGTCGTTGGCACCGATATTCCAACCAACATAGGCGCCGGGACCCAATAAAAGCAAAAGTGCCAGTTCGATGATCGCCCCCTCCCTGCAGCCTCGCGTCTGAAAGGCAGCGGTGTCCCCGTTCAAAATTCAATAAACGCAATGAATTGATTGTATAAACGGCATAATCATAAGTTCGATCCCGCGATTTAATACTTGCGGCCCTGTTCCACCTCGGCGACAGCCCCTTCAATAATATCCAGAGCCGTGTCCATTTCCTCTCGCGTAATCACCAACGCCGGTCGCAGTGTCAGAATATTGCCTTCAATAGTTTTGGCAGACAGACCCTTTTCCAGACATTTGAACATGACGATTTCAGCCTCATCCACCGCCCTTTCTTTGGTGTAGGTGTTTTTGACCAGATCGATTCCGATGTGAAGGCCCAAACCGGCCACATGTCCGATGAGCGGATGTCGCGCCTGCATTTCATGGAGTCTGTGCAGTGTATGCAGGCCCAGTTTGGCAGCGTGATCACACAGGCGGTGCTCTTGGATGTATTGAATCACGGCCAGGGCGGCGGCAGAGCAGAGTGCATTTTTTTCATGAGTGTAATGACCTAAAGATCGGTGCTGGCAGATGTTGTACTTATCGTGGGTGACGATACCGGCAAAAGGCACCAGCCCTCCCCCGAATGATTTACCGAGTACCAGAATATCCGGTGTGACAAAGTGTTGGCAGGCAAACATCTTACCGGTACGGCCGAAGCCTTCGATGATCTCATCAAAAATCAGCAAGGTGCCGTATCGCTCGCAGAGATCCTTTACCCCAAGCCAAAAATTTTTTGTCGGAACCGCCGGTGTGGCCGAAATAGGCTCCCCTATGACAGCAGCCATGTCCGGCTGCCTTTTCAGCACCAGTTCAATCTGGCGCAGGCATTCAGCATCCACATCGGCCTCGGAGCGGTAACCCCAGGGATTCCTGTAGTAGTTTGGAAATTCGACATGAAAAGCACCCGGCACCATCGGTCCAAATCCAGCGCTGAAATGCGCTTCACCACCGATAACGGCGGCACCGAACCCGGCTCCATGGAATGAATCCCAGAACGAAATGGTTTTGAAATGACCGGTTACCTGCCGGGCCAGCATGAGTGCCATTTCAATGGCCTCAGAGCCGCCGGGGCAAAACAGCGAACGGCATAATCCGTCGGGGGTGATTTCCGCCAATTTTTTAGCCAGCTCGATAGCCGGTATATTCGTGTAGCGACGCGGGCAAAATGTCAGGTTTTGGTCCAGCTGCTTTTTGACGGCTGCTATCACCTGCGGATTGTTGAAACCCGCATTATGGACACCGTTGCCATGCATATCGATATATTTCTTGCCCTCCAGGTCACGGATACAAGATCCTTGCGCGCCTGAAAGCACATTTAAAACCGGCGTGGACAGACTCTGATGGAGAAAGTATCTGGCATCTTCTTCGAACCACGCCCGGGCGCGCTGCGACAAATTGCGTTCCCAATATTTTTTGCGGTTGGGTGTTGTGTTGACATCACCCTGTTCTCTTTCGATTCGTTTATCCTGGTGTTTCGGTTCAGCCATGATAAGTCCCCCGATTTTGATACAACCAAATCTATGAGGATCAGCCACATTGATCAAGAAAAAAATCGATAGGAAATACATCAAAATCAGTATATATTATGCAACACGCTATTTCCGGGGTACAACGACAGAGAGGCATAAATGACCGAACTTAATAAATCAGAAGGTGATATAAATATTTCACCGAAAAGAGATGAATGGCAAAAAACCCATATTGATGCCAGAAGCAGAGCCCTACTCGATGAAGATGCCCGCTATTTTCTCAGGCAGTCGCTTTCATCGCCCTGCCTGAACACCATGCGCCGTTGCGAAGGCATCTATATTGAGGATATGCAGGGGCGTCGTTATATGGACTTTCACGGCAACAATGTGCATCAGGTGGGTTTTGCCAATCCGGATATTATCAGGGCAGTCAAAAAACAGCTGGATGAGCTTGCTTTTTGCACACGCCGTTATACCAACAGGGTGGCGGTTGAATTGGCAAGGAGGCTGGCTGAAATCGCTCCAGGTAATTTGAATAGATCTTTGTTCTGCCCGGGTGGATCCGAGGCAGTCGGTATGGCCGTCAAGCTTGCAAGGATAGCCACGGGACGGCACAAAACGATTTCCATGTGGGATTCCTTTCACGGCGCAACGCTTGATGCTATTTCCATCGGGGGTGAGGCTGTTTTTCGCCGGAACATGGGGCCGCTGATTGCCGGCACCGAGCATGTCCCGCCTGCAGACGAGTATCGCTGCGTGTTTGGGTGTGCCGATCGGGGCGGGTGTGATCTGGTCTGCGCGGATTACGTTGAATATATTCTTGAAAAAGAAGGAGACATTTCCGCGGTTATCGCCGAACCAATTCGCAGCACACCCTACATACCCAAACCCGAGTACTGGCAAAAAATTCGTTCGGCCTGCGACCGCCACGGCGCATTGCTGATTTTCGACGAAATCCCCCACGCTCTGGGTCGTACCGGCAAAATGTTTACATTTGAAAATTTCGGGGTGACACCTGACATCGTGGTTATCGGAAAAGGCCTGGGCGGCGGTGTATTTCCTCTGGCAGCCATCATTGCGCGTGAAGATCTGGATGTCGCCGGCGACCGCGCCCTGGGCCATTATACCCACGAAAAAAGCCCGGTCGGGTGCGCTGCTGCACTCGCCACCATTGAATACATCGAGAATCATAATCTGGTGCAGCACGCCCGCCATTTGGGACGCTCTGCATTGGACCGGCTGAAAGGCATGATGGGAAGCCACAGGCTCATCGGTGATGTGCGGGGCCTGGGGCTCTTTTTGGGAATTGAGCTGGTAAAGAGTAAAAAAACCCGTGAGCGCGCCTGTGATGAGGCCGAATCTGTAATGTATGCGGCGCTTTCAAGGGGACTGAGCTTCAAAACTACCATGGGCAATATTCTTACCCTGACACCACCCCTGACGATAACCGCAGAGCAAATGGACAGGGCATTGGATATTATCGAGGAGTGTATAGCCGAAGTTGAAAGGCAGTGACACAATGGTCAGTGCACATAGTATCTCTGCAAGCTATCTCAAAAATATTATTTTGCCCAACCGGCGTCACCGCTGACCAGGCCCTTGAATCGGGAGCGGATTTTTGCATCGACCTTTTCTGAAAACACCGCAGGATTGTCATGGCTGAGAATTTTGCGCGCCTCGTTCAGTGCACGCATGTGGGCATCGGGTCGCCCCTGCTCGATCCAGGTGCTGCGCATTTCACGCAAGGCCACTCTCGGCAGCAAGGCAGCTGTCCGCATATGCTCCAATGTGTGCATGCTGTCCATATAATTACCGCCGGGCCCGGTAGCGGCAATCAGGTCTAAACAAAGGTTTTCCTTGCTGAATTCCAGGCCCTTTTGGATGCGCTTTAACATCAGGGCGATTTCATTATCGATCACAGCCTTTGCAAAATCAAATGCCATCAGGCTTGCCAACAATCCGCCCATATTGAACATATCCGCCCCGGCGAGCAGGGCTGCGGTAACGTTCATCCCGGTTTCATAACCGCATTGCGCATCATTGATCTGGGCATTGGTCAGTCCTATGTATCCCCCTGAAGGAACATTGTAGAATCGGGCCATCTGGCAGTGAGCCATGTGCAAGATACCCGTTTCAATGGCGCCCGGCGCATATGCTCCCGAGCGCATGTCCGCCACAGTCGATAAAACTGCATAAATCAGCGGCGTATGGGGCCGAATCATCTGCATCAGCACACCCAGGGCTAAAAATTCGGCATTGCCCAGCGTCAGGGTGCCGCTGACGGTCATGGGGCCGGTCAAACCGGCATTGGGCACGATCGTGCCATAGACCGGAAACCCTTTTTCCGCAAGGTAGATCACCGCTTCAAGGGATTCCACATCCATGGTCAGCGGTGAAACCACCGGGCAGTAATGGTGACTGAGAATCGGGCGCTCCTGATAGGCTTCTTCGCCGCCGGCGATGAGGGCACCCAGTTCAAGCACCTGCATCAGGTCTTCCATATTCGGCGTATTGCTGCGCACCGGCTTCAGACAGTTTTTCAAAGACGGATAAAAACGCGATAAACTGTATTGTCCTTCCGGTGCGTCATCGGCCAGGGTTGAGATCGAAAAAACATCATAGCCCGGTAATTCGTTGATCAAATAGGCGATATTGGCAATGTCCGTGGAGGTGGCCCGACGCTCCTCGCCGGTTTCGGGATCGATCACATTG
>Ga0209536_100004297_pt1 | contig 22532 bp, 21 predicted proteins | sample DeeMarSeWOR28_12_FD_187461 | JGI IMG/M metagenome (GOLD analysis project Ga0209536, IMG submission 187461) | Marine sediment microbial communities from White Oak River estuary, North Carolina - WOR-2-8_12 (SPAdes) (version 2) | ecosystem: Environmental > Aquatic > Marine > Intertidal zone >... | reverse complement strand
GTCCTTTGAGTGCGGGAGCTTGCTCCCGCCTTTGTTACTATTGTTATCAATGGTTTGAAGGCGGGAGCAAGCTCCCGCACTCCAAGGGATCTCCGTTTTGCGATATAGGATGTTTTGAATTTTGCAACAAATCATAGTTAGCCGATGGCTATTTCATGATTGTGTGAAGCTATTTCTAAGTCGGCACACTAGGACAAAGCTGCTTTTTCACCCCGCTTAAATAAAGTTCATCCTAAAGAAACAGATTAGTTGACATTATCGGCAATCTCCTCTGTGTGTCTGGAGATATATGCGCGTATTTTTAATTTACGAAATGTATTTACAACGTAAATACATAAAGGCATACTATTAATGAATGTCGAATATCAATTAAGCGGCATCCATTTTGCTTGGGATAACAGGAAAGCAGCGATGAATCTTCGCAAGCATAATGTTGATTTTGTAACAGCGTGCGAAGTTTTTCTGGATCCTTTTATAAATATACTGGAACCGATTTTATTCACGGCGAGGTTCGTGAGACTGCTATTGGAATGGCCTTTGACTGGACGCTGCTAACAGTAGTTTATTTTTTCAAACCGGAACATATTCGCATCGTCTCTGCGCGAACCGTCACTGTCCAGGAAAGAAACACTTATGAAAAACAGTGATCTTCGTACCCGTCTTCGCAGGAACCGGCCAATGATCAGTGTCACAATCAGAATACCGGAGGATGTTGTTTCGGAACTTAAACGTATCGCACCGCTACTCGGCTTTTCCGGGTACCAGCCGTTAATCCGGGCGTACATCGGACAGGGCCTGCGAAAAGATACGGAGAGCCTTGAGGAAAGACCTAAGCTGGAGGATCTGGTGAAAAGCCTGCGCCGACATGGTGTAAAAGAGGATGTGATAAACTCTGCCCTCGCTGAACTGAATACGGCCTAATGGGGCACAATACTTTATTCATAATCGGGTAACGATCGGTCCTACAACCAGGCGATGGTTACGAAATTCCGCCCATTGGGAAACGTAACTTCCACCCAGACATACGTACGCCCGGGAGCAGAGGCAACATGATGAACATAAATCCTCACATACGAGCCTCGCAACCAGCGCCTGGTTTCAGGGGAAAGGATGCCCGTCCCGTCAAGCTCCTCGATTGAAACCGGCCTGTATTCCTCAAAAGCATCTTCCTTGACGGATGCTGGCAATTCTGCAATGGCCTCTTCGAGGTTGTCCGTGAGCGACTGGATCTCGGGCGACCAGAAGGAGGAACTGGAACGGGAAATGTCGGCACTCATCCAGAGCGGCAGCAACAGGGAAATGACGAGGACCAGCGAACACTTGAGAATAATTCTCCCGGACGGCTCGCGCCGGCAATGCACATAGCTTTGACGCAGCAACGATACCAGCAACAGGGTCAATCCAATTAACCAGCCGGCCGCAATAATCCTGTCTGAAAAGTAGTGGTAAGGCGAAAGCTGAAATTCGACTATAAGCCATTTCCACACCCCCTGGAAAAGAAAGGTTTCACGGCCGATTAGTAAAGCCATGGCGCTTCCGGAAAGTAAAATTCCGGCGCCCAGGAATGTAAACAGAACCGCTCGTACCACAGTACTGAACATGGTCACCGACCAGAAGCTAAGGAGGGTGGCGAAAACGGCAACCGGCAAAGCCAGCAAAGCAGGCGGAACGTCATACCACACTATAGAAAATCCATAGATGGGGGCTCTGGCAGCAGGCCAGACCAGGGCCGGCAGCAGGATTCCAAGGGTCAGCGCCGTCAGGAGTGCAAAAGAGATTTTGACCGCCCATTGACGTGCACCGGACACCGGCAGCGTCAGGTGCCATCCCCAGGTGCCGAGCCGTTTTTCCTCCCCCAGTGAAATGCAGCCGGAAAGCAGCCAGACAAACGGCAGGTAAATCACAAGGATCACTAAAAATGCTACATCAAACCGAGCCTCCCAGGCGGGACGGAGTGCCCTCAGGCCAAGCGCCGCAAGCCAGCAAACGGTAAAGAGCACGGCCAGGAGGAAAACCGGCCGGTGCAGCCGGAGCTCTTTTCGCAGAAGGCTTGCCCAGGAACTACAAAGTTTCGCGGGCTGAGACTCCTTCACCCGGAGGGCCGGAAACCCGGCAATGACTGACTCTCCGGTATATCCTTCGCGCCACTCCACACGGGAGAACTTCCGCCAGCCCAGATGCATGAACAGGGCGCAATAAACTAAAGCGCCTGCTCCCAGTGCAGGCAACAGTCTGGATTCAAGTTCCTCCGGCGGAACGGTGGATGTGCCGGAGACGAACCAGGTAATGACTCCTGCCAGGAGCACCTGTATTGCCAGGGGCAATACCATCCCACCGATGATGGATCGTGATAGCAGGGTCCAGAAGGCGCCGGAGCACATTACACCCGCAAGGAGGGCCACAAATCCGAGGAAACTGCTGCCATTCCATGATTCAAGCGAGCTGCCCCAGGCCGCGTCCGACAGATATTGTCCCGCAATCAACGCTACCTGCGTGCGTTGCCCTTTGGAAAGCCCGCTGGTGCGATGCGCCGGGTCGAGCCGGAAACGATCCAACAAGCTCCGTTCGATTTCGCGGTTCCAGTGAGTGCGGAACGACGCCAGGTAATCGAACGTTTCCCGGATGGTCATCCACGGATAGAAAGCAACCTGGTCCGGCACATAGGCCAGGCGGCGTTTCACCTCAACTTCCTGCCCTGTGGGATCCAATCCGAGCACGGCAAGCCGGCCGGCGCGCGGACGAAGCAGGTTCAGAAGGCACTTCATGGTGGTCGTCTTTCCGGCGCCGTTGCGGCCGAACAGGCCGTAGCATTTGCCCCTGGGCACAGTAAGACTGAAATCATGGACTGCCTCGGATCGGCCGTAGGCGTAAGCCAGGTGACTGATGTCAATTGCGGGGGTTAGTTCGCTCATAATTTTCTCCTGGTTGTGTCCATCGCGGCACGGCGCTTCCCTTCGAGCGCCTCGAGGCGGTCACGCACCAAATCGAGGAATTCCGCGGCCGGCACCTGCAGGTGGTGGGCCTGGACGATGACGGCATCCACCTCCTCGGCGAGCATCTTGCGACGAATATCTTTTTTCAAGGGCGAGGCATCGGACTTCACGAAGCAACCCTTGCCCGGATGTGTTTCGATAACGCCCTGGTTTTCCAGTTCGGCGTAAGCCTTGGCGATCGTATTACGGTTGAGGCGCAATTCCTCGGCGAGCGGACGGATGGTGGGCAACGGTTCGCCGTGTTTGAGGGCGCCGGAAGCGGCGGCGGCCTTGATCTGGTCGACCACCTGGAGGTAGACCGGCTTGCCCGACTTGAAATTGATCTGAATCATCATAGTTCCGCCTACTGTCATATTACAGTATGACAGTTTATGACAATTGCGGAATGTTGTCAACAGAAAAATATAAAAGAAGTGCAGGAGCGAATCTTGTGTTCGCCGCTTTTGAATTATGCTTCCGGCGGTGTCAAAGCCGGAGGAGTGACGATATCTACATTCATTCGGGCTGCAGCATCGTAGATCGCCTTCGAATAGTCTCCCGCGACAAAAATCTGGTGAATACCGAAAATGCTCTGGAGAAAACGATTGACGTTTCTTATTTTCACCTCAACCCTGTTTGAGCAATACCGGCGCATGTTTTTCATCCTGGCCGGCGCGTTTTCGGGTACATTCGTAAAAGAAGGCCTTTCCATGTCGTGAACGCCCGGCTGGATTGTTCCCGGCCACAGGACAAATTCTTTCAGGTCCTTGCTGAATCCTCCGATAGTAACATTCTCGCCAACGGGGAACTGCACTTCCGGTACCACGTCCCTGCCGAAACCGTGGTAATCCCGAAGAATGAACGGCAACTGGCCGGCATCGGCGCCCATTAATTTTGTCGGGGCGACGCAGTGGCGCAGGATAGTATGGGATTTTTCGACGTTGACTTCAGAAACATTGAAAAAGAATGACGGTTTCTTGCTGATCTCCTGCAGGAAGAGGGAGGAGATCAGCATGCAGACATCCGCTTCACAGGCAGCCGTGATTCCTTCGTCCCGCAGCCTGGTATAGGCGAGGCACGGCAGCGGAACAAGCGGATTTTCGGAGAAAGAGAAGCTCAGGCAGTCGATGGAAATTCCATCCAGCCCTTCCTTCTCGATGAAGGAGCGCAACGCGACATACATTTTACTGGACTCGAGAATGGACTCATCGGTCGGCTCAACTATCTTTGACGCTTCTCTTTTCCACCGTTCCATTTCTTTCCTGGCTTCCGCTTCGTTCGCTGTTGCGAAAAGAGGTTTTAATTCCGATATCGGACGGTATTCGAGCCTGACGCCTGTGTGTTTATAGATATAATCCGCGTTGAGATGGTGCGCCGGAACGCTGGAGGAGTCGTACGGCCTGCCGAAAATGATCGCCTTCTTGCCTTCCAGAATCCTGGGAGCTGCAACGGTTTTTATAAGTTCCAGTGCATGAGATTCCGTATTGGCGAACAGAGCGTTGATGCCTTTTCTTCGGAGCCTGGCCGCCACATCCGCATCCAGCATAATCAGATCGGGACTCGTTGGGATGATGATTACGGGAATTTCCAGGTCATTAATATAGTCGGCTACCCGCGTTGCAGTTATACCCGCGCCGGGCAGATTGACGACAAGAATGTCGGCATTATGGGTTTCAATAGCCTTGGCGGATTCCTCCAGTTTCTGATAATCGATCTTGATCGGGGTTACGCTGAAATCATATTTCTCCATGGACCGGATCGATTCTATCAGCTTGCTGAATTTGTCCGGATCATCGCTCGAAAAAAGCAGGTGCCGCTTTTTACCCACAGGACTCGGCTTCGAACCGATAGTAGTGCTTGGTTCAGAAAAGCCTGCCTCCGGAAGCGCTGCCGCTATACTCGCAAATGTTGTCGCTTTCATAAAGTCGCGTCTCCGGAAGCGGATCGCCTTTGGATCATTTCCCATCTTAACTTCCCCCTTTTTAGCACTCAGCCTGATGTTTCCGCCCTACGCGACTTATCCGGCATGTCGGAAATTATGCAATATTATGTCGATTGCAGGGATTCAACTGCAGGTCGCTATTACACTGTTGTTCATACCTCATACTTTCGGTTGATTATAGACGATTGAAGCTGCCTAGGACAGTCGATTCCGGATAATTTGCTGTCGCGGGATTCAGGGAAGACCGGAGATAAAAGCCTGTTTAAAATAGCACATCCGGCGATAGTTTCAGTTTTTGGGTGCAGGAACCGTTGAACCTGCACCCCATTCTTCCATAACCCATGGTGTATATGTTTCAGCTGTTGGGGTCCGCCTTCAAAACGCACCTTGTACGCCGGAATGCGGGCTGGCTAACCGTCCACCCGGGCGATGTCTTTGCCGACAAGATAACCGAAGGTTACGCAGTTGGCTCCCAGGTTATGCCCGGGCTCCATGAAGGTATAGATCCCGGAGTACATGTCGCCGACAATCGTGCCGACTGCATAGAGACCCGGTATAACCTTTTCATTTTTATCAAGTACCTGCATTTTGGCATTCGTGCGCAAACCGCCGGAAATACAGAGCAAAGAAGGGGCTCTGCTGGTCTCCGAAAAGAAGGGGGGACGTTCGACGGGAATGAGAAGCCCGGGCCGTTTGCCGTAATCCTCGTCAACCCCTGTTTTGCAGAATCGGTTGTATTTTTCAATCGTAGCTTTCAGCGGGTCAACAGGCAATCCCAGCTTCCGGGCAAGCTCGTCCAAAGTATCCGCCTGCACCATTGCACCGGCCTTGACGCTGCTTTTCCATTCGTCGATTACGGATTGGACCGGGACCTCGGACGGCCCGCCGTAATACGCTCCAAAAGGAATCCACGGCGCCGCCTGTTCGGCGTATGCGTAATCCCAGATAGCGAAAATTGTCGAGGCAGGCTGCCGCATCTGGGAGGCGGCGGCAAAGGAAACAATGCAATCCTCGTTTCCGTAACGCACTGCGTTTTTGTTCACAACCAGTCCGGTGAATGCTCTGTAGGGCTGTGTCCCCGGGCCCACTCCTCCTATCAGCATGGGTGCGTTGGGTATCGTTTTCTGCCACGCTGCACCCACCCACAAACCCATCTTATGGCCGTCCCCGCTATAGATGCCCGCCCCGTCTTTCACGAGGGGCAGCATCCACGGACAATACTTTTCCACCATCTCCTCGTCCTTGAAATCACCGGTTGCAAGAACAACGGCCTTCGTGCCTTCGTAGATACAGTGAGTGCCGTCCGGAGTTCTCGCGATCACTGCACGGACCCTGCCGGTGTTGTTGTTTTCGCGAACGAGCTGAACCGCTGTCGTGTTGTAGAAAATCCGCGCGCCTTGCGCCTGGGCGGATTTGGCCAGAACATTTACAACAAGCTGCTGGCTGCGACCTGCCGTCTTTATATTGTCCCCCAGCCAGGAGTGTGAACCCGGATACATTGTCATAATGCCTTCCGGATCGGTGTTGCACATTTCTATGACAGACCTGTATCCTGCATCCTCCATCTTGTCGATCAACCAGTCCATGACTTCGCCGCTTTTTCGGGCCCAGAGCCACCATTTTTCCTGGTCGATCTTGAACGAGTGGCACTTCATTTCGTCCTTGAATTCCCTGGCAGGGTCCGCAGCAAGTCCAAGCTGACGCATCAACTTGCTGTTGAAAGCGTGAATGGAGCCGCCGCGGCCTACAGGCGCGGAACTCGATGCGATCACTACAACTTCGGCTCCCCCCTCAACCGCCGCATTGGCGCAAACCAGGCCGGATGTTCCTGCTCCGATCACGACGATTTCCGAAGATATCCTTTGTTTAATATCGTCGGCCGGGATTGGGGGCGGAGGAGTTTCAAACGAGTAGGTCCCGGACCGGGAAGATTGAGCCGAAACCGATCTATTGCAGGCCAGTCCGGTGCCGGTCGTTGCAATGATACCGGCACCGGTGCCTTTCATGAACGTTCTGCGAGTGATGTTTTTTTTCACTTTCCCGGCCATAAATTCTCCCAAATGGAGTATCCGATCAGGGGCAGCCCATGATGTAGCAAGGTAAGATTCAAATTAATGAGGATCTTCGTGACAGCCGTTGCACGTCATGCCTGCGGCGACATCCGCTACCGACTGCCCGGGTCCGTGGCAGGACTGGCACCCTTCAGAAAACTCATTCAATTTCTCGGTAAACGTCAGCTCACCCGCGGCGTACTGGTTCAGCACAGTAACGAGTTGCATGGCGACGTCGGCTACCAGGCGGTTGCAGCGCTCAAAGTGCTCATTGGTCAGCACCTTGTGCCCGGAAACATTCGCCCAGTTGGTTGAAGAAACGTGGCATAGGTTCGATCCGGCTACCGACTTGGCGACTTCCATTTCGACTTTCGGTTTTTGGGGCTTGTAGCGCGGCATGTCGGCTTTTTCGTACCAAAGCGACATTTCCGAACAGAGCGCGAACAGATCGTTCTGTTCTTTTACGAAAAGGTTCAAGATCAAACCGGAGGCGTTGATGGTGCCGCAGACGGACCCGATCCCGCCGATGCCTCCGGAGCCGTAGATGGTGGCATCGACAGGAAGTGTATTGTAAGGCGCACCGTACCTGTCGGCCAGCGTTCCGATTATGGATTCGCACACGCCGTACATACATCCGATTTTTGCCCACGCGGACTGATAGGCGCGCTCCTGTATTTCAGCCGGTTCAATTTTTTTCCACTCCCAGGGAAGGGGAGCGACAGAGGGGGTGGCGCTGACGGAGTTGACGCTGTTCAAGATGGCACCGCCTATGGCGGCAAACCCTGCAGCCGATCCGGTTGCCAGTATTGCACGACGTGAAATCTTCTTTTTCATGGAGATACCCTCATAATGTTTGTGCGCAGTAACTCCCTTGCCATTGCACACGATAACTGCTTTGACGGGTGCCGTTGCCTTTATTGACTCTAAATTTCACAGGAAAATTATTCCGATTGGAGCTCATTCCGATCACCCGCAATGCTGACCGTAAATATATTTCCGCAATTATCTAAAATTTCCGCCAAACTCTCCCCGAAGCATAGTTGAATCAGATCCGGAAACTCAATGAAAATGACAGAATGCCTTTTATCCTGCGGTAGGATTGCGTGATTGCGTTTTGTGCAGGCGGTGATTGAATCGGAACCTGCAAAAATCGCGGAATCCGTGGAGTATTTTCCATTTTTCAGATATAGTCCTCTCCACCATAAATCACTTTGCCGGACCTGAATTGATTATCGATTAAATCAAAGGAGGGTGTATGTATCGGGCATTTATTACCTTTGTGCTACTGCTTTGTACCATCAACGGTGTTCACGCACAGACGCTCCCTGAACCGACGGCTCCGGGATGCAACCGGTCAATTCTTCAGGCGGCTGCCGACAAATATGTCGAGGCCCTGAAGAAAGGGGATACCTCTGTCATGCCCCTTGCCTCGCGGGTGATATACATCGAAAACAGGAAGGAAGTTCCCCTCGGGCAGGGAATCTGGAAGACACCTGTTGTTGTCGATTTTTACCGGACCCTGGTCGACGTCGATATTTGTGAGACCTTCACGGAAGTTATCAGTGCCAACAACGAACCTCAATATGTCACCGGAACCCGTTTGAAGGTTATAGGCGGCAAAATCACCGAGATTGAGAGCCTGGTCAGCGACAATGACGACTGGCTTTTCGAAGCCGATAATTACCTGAAGTATTCGTCCACGGAAAAGTGGGATACCATTCCTCCCGATAAGCGCAGTGACCGTAGTACCCTGGTCAGGGTCGCCAGCGACTATTTCGATATCTTCACCGATTATTCCTCATATTCCAAGGTGCCCTGGGGAATTCCGTGTGTCCGGATCGAGGGCGGAGCCTATACCAATCCGGACAATGATCCGAATCCTTCCTGTACGGTTGGAGTTCCCAAAGGAGGAGGCGTCCCGATGACCAACCGCCGGTATATTGTCGACCTTGACATGGGCGCGGTGGTAGGCCAGATAGACTTTGGCGGAGCAAATGGATTGTGGGATGCGCACACGTTCCGGCTGGAAAACGGGAAGCTCCGTTACGTTCACGTGATCACGCTGTGTCCGAACGGCTGTCCCAAATTTACGATGCCCAAAGACATGCCTCAGTAATTTCAGAATCGGGGATATTCTCCCCGTTCATTGTATTATCAATTGTGAGGGTGGCCCTGGAGCGCCATCCTCACTATTTTCATAAATCCTACTCTTACAAATCTTTTACATACTTCTTACCACCGCCTGACCAAACTTTCTCTCTAAAGCCGTATATTCTATGTAAAGCAAAACGAGAATAGCCTGACTGATTGCAGAAAGAGAGCAAAAACCTATACTATTATTCAAGGAGCAAGAAAATGAAAGCAAACCGGAAAGTTACAATATGGCCGGCGGGAATGCTTGTCGCGATTTTCTTAATAACGGCAGGAGCCATTGGAGCGGAATCCACACAGGCGACGCTTGATGTTGCGGTAAGCCACCCTTATTTGCTGGCCGACAAAACCCAAACCGCATATCTGCGTGTCGGCCTGACCGGATTCGGTGCGATATCTGAAAGCGCCACACGCAGTCCGGTCAATGTCGCATTAGTCCTGGATAAATCAGGCTCAATGAGCGGCGATAAAATCCAGAAGGCCAAAGAGGCCGCCATCATGGCCATCAGACGGCTGGATCCGAACGACATAGTCTCGGTAGTCACTTATGATTCGACGGTGACCGTAGTAGTGCCGGCAACCAAAGTTTCCGACAAAAATTCAATCGTCCGGAAGATTCGTACTATTCGGGCCGGCGGCAATACGGCACTGTTCGGAGGAGTCAGCAAAGGCGCCCGTGAAGTTCGAAAATTCATCGGCCTCGAACGTGTAAACAGAATAATCCTTCTCTCGGATGGCCTGGCAAATGTCGGCCCTTCTTCTCCTGCCGAGCTTGGCTCGCTCGGAGCTTCATTTGCCAGAGAAGGGATTTCGGTCACAACTGTCGGTGTGGGCCTCGGCTATAATGAAGACCTGATGACAAAATTAGCCTATAAAAGCGACGGCAACCATTATTTCGCCGAGCATGCCTCCGAGCTCGCCGGCATATTCGACAACGAATTCGGCCAGGTTCTCAGTGTCGTTGCCCAGGATATCCGGATCGAAATCAATTGTGCCCGCGGTATCCGCCCGGTTCGTTTACTGGGCCGAACCGGACGCATTTTGGGCAGGACAGCCACTTTATCCATGAGCAACCTTTACTCCAACCACGAAAAGTTTGCCCTGCTCGAAGTTGAAATCGAACCGGAAGAAGTCGGCTCAAAGAGGAAGCTCGCCACGGTCAACACCTCATATATGAACATGAAAACTCACACCACCGACATGCTCTCCAGTTCCGTTGAAGTCAACTTCAGCGGCTCTCCGGCAACCGTGGATAACCGAACGAATAAAGAATTAATGGTCGATGTCGTCAAGCTGGTAGCTGCTGAAAAGAACGACCTGGTTATCGCCCTGCGCGACAAGGGTAAGATTGAAGAAGCAAAAGAAGTAAGCCTCAGCAACATCGAATATCTTACAGTTAACGCCGTCCAACTGGACTCTGAAGAGTTACACGAAGAATCGGTGTACCAGACAGGATTTACGGATAAGATTGAGGTAGATGAGGACTATAAAAAATCAAGAAAAGACATGAGAGAGAATCAACACATACAGCGTACGCAACAGAAGGAATAAATTGGCGGGTTAATACACATTGAAGCCACGATTACTCATAACCTTTTTGCTCATAGTGCTGCTGCCTCTGGCCCTGATAGCATATCTGGGCCTGAGGCTGGCGGACTATGAACGGCAGAACACCAGACGCCAGCTTACCCTTCTGCTTATCGACCAGCTTAACGATATATCGAACGACGTGGCGCAATTGCTGGAACAGCGCCGAATACAGATCCTGGATCTTCTTTCAACCGCCAGCCCTGAACCTGATCGGTTGAGAAATATCACATACGAAAATCCATATCTTTCCCAGGTCTTCCTGATGCACCGCGACGGGTATATTGTATATCCCAATCCGCAGGATGATATTACTGAAGATGAGCTTGCTTTTCTGCAGAGCATGCAGGATATCCTCAGTTATGACACCATTGTAAGTCAATCGTCCATGGATACCCCCACCCCATCTGTTGCGACGACGCAGCAGGAAAACTCTCGTTCGTCTTTTCCAGCAACCGAAAGAAACAGCGCCCGGCAGGTGGAAATACTACCGGTTCCCCAACAGGTTGATTCCGGCTGGTATGTATGGTTCTGGGGACATGGTCTGCATATCATACTCTGGCAGAGCCTGCCGAACGGCGACATCATCGGCGCGGAGCTCGACAGGGTGCGTCTGCTTGCGGACATAATAGAGATTCTTCCTGAAGAGGACTATTCAGCAGACTACCGTCCCCAAAGCCGCATTATCCTGTGCAATGCAGCCGACAAAAGTATTTACCAGTGGGGACAATTCGAGCCGCCTGAGAATACGGTCGCCCTTGCCCAGACTCCGCTAATCTCTCCACTAAGCTCATGGCGGCTGAAATACTATCTTTCCCTGGACTATGCTCAGTCCTTCCAGAGTCGAACCCCATACTTTGCTGTAGCCATCGGCATTGCGGCCGCCGCACTCGCCCTGATAATCCTCGCGACCTATTTTTATCGCGAAAACACAAGACAAATCCGACTTGCCGGAAAACGCGTTACATTTGTCAATCAAGTCTCCCACGAGCTGAAGACTCCCCTAACGAATATCCGCATGTACGCCGAGCTTCTGCAGAACACGCCGCATGAAGACCACCCGAAAACCCGCAAGTACCTTAATATCATCGTGGACGAAAGCCATCGCCTCACTCGTTTGATTGCAAACATCCTCAGTTTCAGCAAGAGCCAGAGAAATAAACTCACCCTCAGGTTCGCAACTGTGGTTGTCGACGATGTTATTAAGTACGTGCTGGATAATTTCAAGGCTTCTTTCGAAAAACGGGATATCAATGTCGAATTTGACGCTGCCGCACCGAACCCGGTACAGGCTGATCCGGACGCAATAGCGCAAATCCTCGGCAACCTGCTAAGTAATGTGGAAAAATATGCTGCATCAGGCCGATATGTAAAAATCACATCGAAGATCGTAAACTCGACCACCCGAATTACTATAGCCGATAAAGGGCCCGGTATACCCCTGAATATGAACGACAAAATATTCCAGCCGTTCAATAGAATCAGCAACAAACTCACCGATGGCGTTTCAGGCACCGGTATCGGCCTGACTATTGCACGCCAGCTTGCCCGGCTCCACGGCGGCGACATCACCCTACAAAAAGCTCAAACGGGCGCCGCATTCAAAATTACGCTTCAAACCGAACCTGCTCATTCTGGAGAAACACAATGAATATACTCATAGCCGAAGATGATCCTAATATTCTCGACGGCTTAGCCGACATTTTCCAGAACGAGGGCTATAAAACAGTCAAGGCCAGAGATGGAAAAGAAGCTCTCCGGCTATACCTGGAACACAAACCTGATTTTGTCTGTCTCGACATAATGATGCCCGATGTCAGCGGTTATGACGTCTGCCGGAAGATCAGGGAGGAAAGCCCCGATGTCCCCGTAATTTTCATCAGCGCAAAATCCGAGGAGATAGACAAGGTCCTCGGCCTTGAACTCGGCGCCGACGACTATATAGTCAAACCTTTTGGCGTACGGGAGGTAGTGGCAAGAATCAGGGCCATTACGCGAAGGACTCTCGCAAAAAATCAAAAAGCCAAGGCCCCTGATAATTTCGAAATGCGTGATATTCAAGTTTTCCCCGACCAGCTCCGTGCCAAACGAGGCGATAATGTCATCGACCTGAGCTTAAGGGATATCGATATACTGACTGTGCTTTTTGAGAATAAAAACAGGCCTGTTACGAGATATGAACTTTTTCACCAGGCCTGGGGCCTCGACCATATCCCCAACAGCCGAACTCTCGACCAGCACATTTCTCAATTGCGTAAAAAAATCGAACTTGATCCAAAAGCCCCTCAAATCATCGAAACCGTCCAGGGAATCGGCTATCGTTACGATGAGCACAAAATCCCAGATAGCCGATAGGAATAACAAACTTCCGAGTACGGGGAATTATTCCGAGTAGGGCTCATTCCGTTCACCCGCAATCCAGACCGTAATTATACTTCTGCAATTTTACTATTTCGTTTATAGATGTTTAACGCTATATTTGCTGTCAAAGAAGACGTTTGTGGCCGCCACTGAAGGCCGAATGCCTTCTAGGCGTCGGAAATTCATCTATGCGGGGGATGGAAATGAACCGGAATATACGTTTCCGGCTTGAACCGGGCGGCAGGATTCTTTTCTGCGTGATCGGGCTACTTGCCTTTGCTGTGATGACAGGCGCCGAGACCCGGCAGAATGTGAAAAAAACGAATCCTGCGGGCAGCGAGCTGTACGCGTCCGCCTGTTCAAGTTGTCACGGGGCGGACGGCATGGGAGCGCCGATGTATCATGTCGGTTTCGATCTGCCGCTGCCGGATTTCACCGATTGCAGTTTCGCTTCACGGGAGCCGGACGCGGACTGGATCGCCGTTGCGCACGATGGTGGTCCGGCGCGGGGATTTTCAACACTGATGCCGGCTTTCGGCCGTGCGCTCAGCATGGAGGAGTTGAAGGCGGTTATGGCGCATGTCCGGACATTTTGTGGAGATCCCGATTGGCCTTCGGGGGAGTTGAACCTGCCCAAATCCCTGGTTATCGAAAAAGCCTATCCGGAAGATGAAGCCTATGTTTCTGTCGCGGTGGATGTGGAGGGAGAGGCGGCTGTTTCCAACAAGATCGTCTACGAAAAACGTTTCGGGGCCCGCAACCAGTTCGAACTCGTCATACCATTCGGGTGGAAGGAGTCGGAGGTTTCCGGTCCCGAAACAATGCCCGCCGGGAACTGGCTGGGCGGCCTCGGAGATATCGCACTCGGCGTCAAGCGGGCACTCTATCACAACGCCGCAACCGGTACAATCTTCAGCGCCACCGGGGAAATAATAGTTCCTACCGGGGATCGTGAAAAAGGTTTCGGCAAAGGTACGACCGTTTTTGAACCCTTTGTATCCTTCGGTCAGGCGTTGCCCTCGGAATTTTTCCTCCAGTCCCAGGCGGGCTTCGAACTTCCTATGGACACCGATCGGGCCGGACGGGAAGGATTCTGGCGGTTTTCGCTCGGACGCACGTTTACTTCAGGACAATTTGGACGGTCCTGGTCTCCAATGCTCGACTTTCTGGGAGCGAGAGAGCTGGAGTCCGGGGAACGCGTTCAATGGGATCTGGTACCGCAGATGCAGGTGACTCTCAACCGGAGGCAGCACGTCATGTTCAACGCAGGTGTGCGGTTGCCTGTGACCGACAGTGATACCAGGGATATCCAGCTGCTGTTCTATCTTTTATGGGACTGGTTTGACGGCGGCTTTTTCAGCGGATGGTGATGCCATGATTCCTCTACGTTTGTTACCGGCCTGCTCGCTGCTGATCCTGACGGTTTCCTTCGGGGATTCCACGGCAGGGTTTGCAGGAGAGAATCCGTCGCTTTTTGTCGTGTCAGACAGGTGCATGTCTTGCCACAACGGCCTGACGGCGCCATCCGGTGCGGACGTTTCCATCGGGACGGACTGGAGGTCCTCGATGATGGCCAACTCCGCGCGGGATCCTTACTGGCAGGCGGCTGTCCGGCGAGAAACCCTGGACCATCCAACGGCCGCGGCGGAAATAGAAAACGAGTGCTCTATCTGCCATATGCCGATGGCCCGGTATGAAGCCGGTTCCGTTGGGAAACAATTCGGCATCTTCGCCACTCTGCAAACCGGGGCTGCAGGAACACCCGCCGCACTGTTGGCAGACGACGGCGTTTCCTGCACCACATGCCATCAGGTTGAAAACAAGGCACTGGGTGAAAAAGCGAGTTTTACGGGAAGGTTCGTCGTCGAAGCCGGTCTGAAGACGGGAGGCCGTTCCATTTACGGACCCTACGAGGTGGATGAAGGAAGGCGCACGGTCATGCAGTCCTCCTCTGGTTTTGCTCCGATGCAGTCGGCTCATATTACCGATTCCGGGTTATGCGCCACCTGCCATACCCTCTATACTCATACACTGAATTCCAGAGGAGAAGTGATCGGAGAACTGCCGGAACAGGTGCCATACCTGGAATGGCGGCACAGCGGCTACTACCCGGACCAGGGCTGTACATCCTGTCACCTTCCGGTCGTCGATGCGGACATGGCCATTTCCTCGGTCCTCGGCCAGCCCCGGGATCGGCTGGCCAGGCACGTTTTTCGCGGCGGTAATTTTTTCATGCCGCGTATCTTGAACCGCTATCGAAACCTGCAAAATGTGAATGCGCTGCCGCAGGAGCTCGATACAGCCTCCCGCCGGACGGTCGAACACCTGCAAACGGATGCGGCGCATATCGCGATCAAGAACGTGCGGATATACCAGGGTAGACTCCTGGCGGATGTTGAAATAGAGAACCTTGCCGGTCACAAGTTGCCGACCGCCTATCCTTCCAGGCGGGTCTGGATCTGTCTCACAGTTCGAGACACCCAGGGGACGGTTGTATTTAAATCCGGTTCGCTGTCTTCAGACGGATCCATTTACGGGAACGACAACGACGGGGATGCCGGCGCGTACGAACCTCATTACAAAGAGATTGATTCTCCCGACAAGGTCCAGATTTATGAAGCCATCATGGAGGACAGCGAGGGAAATGTAACGACAGGTCTATTGCAGGGATTCCGTTTCGTCAAGGACAACCGGCTTCTTCCACGAGGGTTCGACAAGGCAGGTGCGGATCAGGATATCGCCGTGCAGGGAAGTGCGAGGGACGACGAAGACTTCGTCCAGTCTGCAGACCGCGTTCACTATTATGTGAAGCTGGAGCGGACGGATGCGTCTTATGTCGTTCAGGCCGAACTCTGGTACCAGCCGGTCGGTTACCGCTGGGCCCAAAACCTGGGTTCGCGGGATTCTGCAGAAACAAGGAAATTCGTTTCTTTCTATGATTCCACGGCGGATACATCCGCGGTGGTCCTCGCCCGGGCTACCGTTATTGCAGAATAACGCTGAAACGCCATTCCGGCGCGAATGTTGGCAAATCAGGCGCCGTTTTTCCCGCATTACAGAAAAATTATTCCAATTAGGGCTAATTCCATTCCGAATTCAATAACAGAAGAAGAGGCAGCCGATCTGACACTCTCATCCGCAAGCGGCCAACTCGATAAGGGAGCTGTTACCGAATTCTTCCGCCGGCATCTGAAAATTAGCTAACCACCCTTTTGGGGCACGTTATGTTTTCTTGCCGAAATCCTGACTTTCCGGAGCAGAGATGAAGGTCATCTCCTGCGTGATGCCGGGCTGGCCTCCGGCGACGCACAATACCTGGCCGGTGACGTAGGAAGACAGCTCTGATGCGAAGAACAACGCCGGCCCGGCAATCTCTTCCGGCTGCCCCATCCGGCCCAGGGGCACTTCCTTCCTGCCCAGTTCGGCAAAGAAGGCCTGTTTCTTCTCTTCAGACATGCCCGCCGAAAGCGGATCCCAGAAAGGAGTCTCGATCGGCCCTGGCACAATGCAGTTCACATAAATGCCGAACGGTGCCAGTTCAAAAGCAAGATTCTTCATCAGCCCGATGATGCCGGATTTTGCAGCATGGTAAGCAAGCACGGATATGGAAGGACGGACGGCGCCCATGGAAGAGAGCATAATGATTTTGCCGTAGCGCTGTTTTTTCATATGGGGAACGGCCGACTTGCACAGCATGAAAGCGCCCTTCAGATTCAGCGCCAGGACTTTGTCCCACTCGTCCTCGTCGGAATGTTCCAGGTCGGCCCCGCCGGCCGTCCCGGCATTGGTGACCAGGATATCGATCTTCCCGAATTTTCCCACAGCCTGGCTGATGAGGGACTTAATGTCTTCACTATTGGAAACATCAGCTTTGACCGCAATGGCATCCCGTCCGCAGGATTTGACGGTGTCGACGACTTCCTGAGCCTTGTCTATCTGGATGTCGTTGACGACAATATTGCAGCCCTCGCCTGCAAACTTCAGGGCCATGGCCTTGCCCATGCCGCTGGCGCTTCCGGTAATAACCGCGACTCTGTTTTCCAGTAACACTGAACTACCTCCGTTCAAGGTTCTGGGTTCAAGGTTCTGGGTTCAAGGTTACCAACCCTGAACCCAGAACCTTGAACGGGGAACCCCATTGTTTTGCATATACCACCGGCGCTTCTGCAATAACCGCCACTCTTTTTATAAAAAACAATATGGTAATCTCTGTTGAAATATCATCGTTACTCATTACAAGACTTTTATTTTCAATTAAATCCAACCCTGAACCCTGAACCTTGAACGGTGAACGGTTTTAGTGCATTAAGGTACCGCCTGTTATGTTGATATCGACGCCTGTCAGGTATTCCGACTGGTCGGTGACCAGGAAGAAAATCAAGTTGGCGATATCCTCGACCTTTCCCATCCGCTTCAGCGGCACCATGTCGCTCAGCATTTTGTATTCGTCTTTCCGGAACTCTTCCACCGTGATGCCTTTCTCTTTGCTGTGCATCGTTGCATCCTCGTCACGAAGATTTGTAGCGAAGAAACCGGGGTTGATGGAATTGACATTGATCTTATAGGGCGCCAGTTCCATGGCCAGGGCCTGAGTGATCCCGATAACGGCCCACTTGGAGGCGGCGTAGGCCGCGCTACCGGGACAGGGCAGTTTTCCGGCTGCGGATGCGATATGGACGATCTTGCCGCCCTCATTCTGGCGGATCATCTCCTTGCCGACGGCTTTGGAAATGACCATCGTCCCGAGCGTATTGACATCAAAGAGCATTTTCCAGTCTTTCACGTCGCCGTCGACGATGTTGACGCCTACAGGCCCGCGTGTTCCGGCGCAGTTAACCAGGATATCGATCCTTCCCAGCTTCTCGATTGTTGCTTTGACGGCCGCTTCGCACTCGGCCAGATTATCCACGCTAGCTACGGCCGACGCTGCTTTCCGTCCGAGGGCTTCAATTTCCTTGACGACATCCTCCAGGCCTTTCCAGCCTTCATCTCCGGCCCACGCACTTTTAGGCGAGGCGAATTTGTCGGTTGCCATGACATCCGCGCCTTCTTTCGCCAGTCTTACCGCGACCGCTCTGCCCATTCCGCGCTTTGCCGCAGCGCCTGTAACAAATGCTACTTTTCCCTTTAACACATCACCCATTGAACTGTCTCCTCATCGATTAAATGTTTCTATTTCGGTGACAGTCACCATAACCTCGAAATTCAGAAATTTAATTTTACAGTTTTTAATTTACTGTATTAATTCCGAGGTTATGGTGACTGTCACCGAAATTTTTATGTAAGAAGCTTCATCATTTCTCCAATATCTTCAAGCCGCTCGAGTTGTGAGACCATTTGAACGATACTTTCTACCTGTTCCGAATCCAGATTTTTGGCACAGTCGGCAAATTTCCTCACGCAGTCTTCAAAGGACATGGGCCGGTCGAGGCTGCCGAGGGGAGTATAAACCACCTTTTCAAAAACCTTTCCGTCGTTCATGATCACGTTCACCCTGGTGGGATCCGGTCCGGGTTTGCTCAGAGCGTTGTTCACCTCCAGACGCATTTTTCGCGTGACTTCCAGAACGGCAGGATTCTTGATTGCGCTTTCGGTAAAGTCATCGAGTCCAACCTTTTTCCCGACAATGGCCGACGCTACACCCCAGGGAATACTGAACTGGGCGTCGACGGGGCTTCGCGGCGATTTTTTTGCTTCCTCCGGCGTACACAGCAGGGACATGTGCGCCTCCGTTACCGTAAGAACGATTTCCCGGATGTCTTTGCTATGAACGCCATCTCCTATTGCCAGTTCCAGTCCTGCATCGATCGCGGGGTGAATGCCACGGCAGCAGGGATACGGCTTTATGGCGACATTTACACCTTCGAATCGCTTGCCGAGTTCGGCCGTAAGAATTTCCCGGCTGTAATCGCCGCCTGCATACTGTTTGTAGAGTCCCCACTCGCCCTCGAAGCTGTTGGTCGATCCCGTCACACCAGCCTTTGCCAGAAGCGCCGCCGTAACGCCGCCCCTGATGGCGAATCCCGGCCCAAGCCTTTTGGTCAAAGCTCCATCTTTGACGCACTGGCCGTTGCCCGCGCACTGGTGGTACCCGATGCCGATGGCATCGACGATTTTTTCTTCCGGCAAACCCATCACCCTGGCAGCCGTAGCCGCCGAACCTACATAGCCAAAGATGGTAGTCAGGTGCCATCCCAGGTCGATAGGATTTTTGCCGGGAGTGGTTGCCAGAGCAAGCCGGCACATCATGTCGACACAAAGTGCAGTCGCCGTAATCAGCTCCTTACCGTTTCTGTTTCCCCGAGCTTCGGCAACTGCAATCACCGTGGGTATCGCCGCAATCCCCGGGTGCATAACGGCCGCTTCATGGACATCGTCGAAATCGAGAGCGTGCGCCATGGTGGCATTGGCCTGCGCCGCATTCGGCGCCGGCACCTTCCGCGAACTGCCGATTATGCTGCTCTCTTCTTTACCACCCCACTCCAGCATCAGATCCCGTACATGGGTAGCTCCCGGCTGCGATGCACCTCCCAGAGCAACGCCCAGCAGATCCAGGATCTCCTTCTTGGTTGCATCCACAACCTCGGAAGGAAGATTTTCGTATTTCGTATTTGCAAAGTTGCGGGCAAACTCAACAGCGGCATCCATAATTCATCCGTTTAGGGTTCAGGGTTTAAGGTTCAAGGTTTAACATTTGTCGGTTTTCGGTTACTAGATTTGGATTGTCGTTTTACATTCATCTGTTCGTAATTTGATAAATATTTTATTAAACCGTATATGGCAGCACGAGTTCGACCAGCATGGTCATAAATATTATGAAATTCTGCTTTTGAAATATAATTCTGGTCTGCTGCTACATATAGTTGGCTTTGAATTTCCGAGCAAGAGCGTTTTGCATAACGAAGAAAACGAAGAAACTCGGCATTCGTTTCTGCATCAAATCCTTCTGCAATATTATGCATGGAGGAACCTGCTGCACTTTGAATCTGCCTTTTTAGTCCAAAATCTTTTGAAAATTTAGTTCTAATAGAAATGGCATAAACTCTTTGAGTTAATTCCCTGGCTAATTGCCACGCTTCAATTTCTTCAAAACATTTAATTATCATGTCTTCCCGTTCAAGGTTCAGAGTTCAAGGTTGTCGGTTATGATATTCCTGATTTCATATGAATATTGTTTCTCAATCACCGCTCTGATCTAATTATTTATTAACCCTGAACCCTGAACCCTGAACCCTGAACCTTGAACCTTGAACCTTGAACCTTAAACCTTAAACCTTGAACCTTAAACCTTGAACCGTGAACGGGAAACGCTGAACGTTTTTATTTAGTTGTCAAAGTCGTCCAGTACCTTGAAACGATCGTGCTTTTCGTGAGCGGCCTCCCGGACACCCTTGTCTCTTCTCATTTTGAAGAAATTGATTTCGTCCTCATCCAGAACCCTGTTTGTCTGTACCGTGTGCATGATGTAATGGTCAACCAGTCCGCGATCGATGCCCATGGCCGTGTAAATCATCTCCCGCATCGCCTTGCCGACGGCAATGCCATCCTTGGGATGGAGGCACAGGCCGTGCGCCAGCTTCCGGACTTCTTCGTCGAGCTTGTCCGCCGGTACAGCCTTGTTGATCAACTGGTATTCCGCGGCCTTTATGCCGTTGAATTTCCGCCCTGTTAGGCAAAGCTCCATCGCTCGTGTGAATCCGCAACGAAGTATCATGATGGGGGTGAGAGTCATGCCGCCCTGGCCCAGACGCTCCTCAACGTGTCCCATCTGGCAGTCCTCGCTGGCAATGATCATGTCGCAGTGCGAGACAATATTGAATGCGATGCCGAGACAATAGGTATGAAGTTGAGCGATCGTCAGCTTCTTGCAATAGAGAATTCTTCTGTGGAAATCGAGAAAAACGCGCCGGTCGAATTCGAACTTGACCCTCAGGGGGATGCGCTGTTTGCCTTTCTCGCCGGGCTTGGGATCCTTCATGCCGTAAACATAGCCAACGCCCGTCAAATCAGCACCGGCGCTGAAAGCCCTTCCTTCACCTTTGAATACGATGACCTTCACATCGTCATCCTGCTCGGCCTTATCCAGAGCCGACGTCCAGTCGCGAAATATCTCGGGGCCGATGGCGTTGAGTCGATCCGGCCGGTTCAGGGTTATGAATGCGACCTGTTTTTCTTTTTCATACTTTATAAATTCCAAATCCATAATGAATCCTCCCTGGTATTATTCAAGCGCGCCTGAGGCAAGAAGCTCGACAAATTCCTCGTCCGACTTGCCCAGGATTTTTGTAAGAACGTATTCGTTATGTTCCCCGATGCAGGGGCTGGACCGGATCCCCTGCGCAGGCGTTTTGGACAGGACCATGCTGGTTCCCAAATGCGTGAATATGCCCATCTCGGTATGCCGCATGGGCCAGAAAAGTCCCCGCTGGCGCAACTGGGGATCTTCGAAGACGTCGGCCGCGTTTTCTACTATTCCGGCAGCAACGCCCGCAGCCTGCAATTCTGTCATAACTTCCTCGGGCGTCCGACTTATCGTCCATGCTTCAATTTCAGCGTCCAATACTTTCTCGTTTTCTTTCCGAAGCTCGAGTGTGTCAAACCGCGAATCTGTGACCCATTCAGGTTTGCCTATCGCTTCGCACAACGCTGTCCACTGGGCATCGTCGGTTACTGCAATGGTGCACCAGCGTTCTTCTCCCTCGCAGGCGTACACGTTGTGCGGTACGGCAAAATCCGCAGCATTTCCGTTTCGTGTGGGTTCACGATCGTTCACCGCGGTATCGAGCAGTCCCGGCGTAAGGTAGTGCAAGGCCGTTTCAAACTGTGCCAGATCGATGAGCTGACCTTTGCCGGTTTTGTCCCTGTATTCCAGAGCCGCAATGAGCGCGGCAGATGCGAAGCGCGGGCTGATACTGTCGGTGTATGCGCCCACGCCGATGGGCAGGGGGCCGCCGTCCGGCCAGCCGATGTAGTTCGGGATTCCGGCGATGGCCGCGAGGATCATTCCGAAAGCGGCAAGGTTTTTATACGGCCCTTCGATGCCGAAACCGTTCTGGCGAACCATGATGATGTCGGGCTTGATCTTCTTCAACTTTTCGTAGCCGAGATTCCATTTGTCCATGACACCCGGAGTGAAGTTCTCCATGACGACATCGGCCCAGGCAACCAACTCCCTGGCCACATCCAGCCCCTGGGGCGTTTTCATGTTGAGCGACAGGCTCATCATGTTCGCGCTGAAGTGATTGAAATACCCGCTCCTGTTTATGCCGGGAACGTTGTCCTTGTAGGGTGCCGAGGTTCGGGTGACGCAGGGTCGCAGGCTCGTTTCCACGCGAATGACCGTCGCCCCGTAGTCGGCAAAGAATTTCAGCGTCAGGGGGCCGACCATGGCCCAGCTGAACGCTGCGATCTTCAAATCTTTAAAAACTGCTTTATCGTTCAAGGTTCACCGTTCAAGGTTTAAGGTTC
>Ga0209536_100004296_pt1 | contig 22533 bp, 18 predicted proteins | sample DeeMarSeWOR28_12_FD_187461 | JGI IMG/M metagenome (GOLD analysis project Ga0209536, IMG submission 187461) | Marine sediment microbial communities from White Oak River estuary, North Carolina - WOR-2-8_12 (SPAdes) (version 2) | ecosystem: Environmental > Aquatic > Marine > Intertidal zone >... | reverse complement strand
CCGATCAGGCCGTCACACTGCTCGCTTTTGTAGAGGGCGGCCCCCTCATCCACCAGGGCGATAGGGGGATTGGGCACAACATTGCTAAAGGTCACAAAGCCCAGCTTGGCCGCTTTGAGCGGCTCCAGGGCCCGGTCGAGGAGGCCGGCGGCCACGATACCTTGATCGGTCACGATCATTGGCCGGGTCATCCCCATCGATTTGGCTTCGTCGGCCAGGGTTTGGATGGCCCCCAGCCCGTGCTTCATTTCGGTTGGCACTTCAAAACTGCGAACGTTCATCGTTGAACCTCCTGATGGTTAATGAGATTGATAGTTGGTTAGTTTGACAGTCACTACTCAACTTAATGTCAGTAGACCGCAGGTCGAGAAATCCCTGTTGAGCCACAATGGCTAAAGTGGTGTTTGGCAAAAATTTAAGTCACATGATGAAATTGCCCGTCAACCCCTCATCAAAAGTATCACTTAAGGGATTTCTCCCCCTTCGGGGGTCGAAATGACATGTCTAAGCTGTTATGGGTAATAGTTGGTTGGTTTAATTGATTTGGTAGGTATGGCGGCTGGTTCGCTGACCGGTACTGGATGGTCCAGCATCGTACCAACCTCTTTTATGGCCTCCATTCCGAGCGCGGCCGGCCGGCTTGAATTTCAGCCCGCCGGTGATCGACAAAGGCATTTAGCTCTTCGGCGAGGGCCTCATCCAGATCGGGCGCTTCGTATTCCTTCAACATTCGTTTCCAGAGGGCGTTGGCCCGCTGGTAGGTATCGAGCGAGCCCTTTTCTTCCCACTTTTCAAAATTTTCCATATTGAAGACCGTATGCTGGTAATAGGCGGTCTCGTAGTGGCGCATAGTGTGTTGAGCCCCCAAGAAGTGACCGCCCGGCCCGACCTCTTCGAAGGCATCCCAGGCGAAATCCTCGTCGGTCAGGCCGATCCCGTTGACCAGGCGGGCCATCATGCCGCAAATTTCCAAATCGAGGATGAACTTCTCGTAGCCGGCAATCAGGCCGCCTTCCAGCCAACCGGCGGCGTGGAGCACAAAGTTGACCCCGGCCTGAACCGTCGGCCACATGGTGCCGGCGGACTCGTAGCCGGCCTGGGCGTCGGGAATGCGGGAGGCGGTGAAATTTCCGCCGGAGCGGTAGGGTAGGTTGTAGTGACGGGCCATTTGAGCCCCGGCATACAAAGCCAGGGCGTTCTCAGGGGTGCCGAAACAGGGGGAGCCGCTCCTCATATCAATATTGCTCAGAAACGAGCCGTAGATGCAGGGCGTGCCGGCGTTGAGCATCTGGGCGTAGGCAATGCCAAATAGGGCCTCGGCGTTTTGCTGGGCCAGGGTGGCGGCCATAGTACTGGGCGACATCGCCCCGGCCACAATAAAAGGGGTCACAATGACGGCCTGCCGGGCTTCGGCGTAGACCTCTAGCGCGCCAAACATGCGGTCGTCGAAACGAAGCGGGCTGGAGGCGTTGATCAAAGAGATGGTAGCCGGGTTTTGCCGAATTTCCTCGGCCCCGAACAGGATTTCGGAGATGGTGACCGTATCCCGGGCGTTGTCCGGGTGGGTCACGCTGCCCATAAAGGCCTTGTCGTTGAGGGTGATGTGGGCCATCAACATATCCAGATGACGCTCCGCCACCGGAATATCATTCGGTTCAACGATGGTGCCGCCGGCCTGGTGGAGATGTTGGGCCATGTAGGTCAACTTGGCGAAATTGTGGAAATCTTCCAGGGTGGCCTGACGCCGTGGGTTCTCCAGCGTACCAACGAAGGGCGGGCCATACACCGGGGCAAAGACCATATTCCGGCCGCCGATCGGCAAGTTGTTGGCCGGGTTGCGGGCCAGTTGGGTAAAGGTGGCCGGGGTCTGCCGGACAAAATGCATCACCGTATCTTCATCGATCTTGACCAGGTGATTATCGACTTTGGCCCCACTGGCTCGAAAGGTTTCTTCGGCGGGAGGATAGTCCACGATCAGGATGCCGATCTCACTAAGGAGGCGCATCGAAGCCCGGTGAATAGCCTCAATGCCGTCTTTAGACAACACCTGTGACAGAGGTAATTTATTGAGCAACGGTTGGGCTGGAACTACTTTGGGCCCTCGCGAACGCTTGCGCCTTTTTTCCCGGCGGCGGGAACGTCGTCGGTCCTGGTCTGCCATAATTGCCATACCTCCTTGGCTTGCTGAACTTAGCTTGAAACAACGATGAACCTACAAAGAAAACTAACGGCAACTTGTCAAGATCGATAAAGGAACGGGTAACCGGGCCAGGTGAGGGAAAGCCGTGATGGTCCTTACAAAGCAGCCGTAAATTTACGCTGAAAGCCGGCAATGTGGTTGCGCATAATCTGGGCCGCCCGGTCGCCATCTCCGGCTTTGACCGCGGCGATAACCTGGCGATGCTCCTGGATCGCGTCAGCCAGCAGACTGACTTTGTGCAACGAGACATACCATAATCGCAGGATATGAGTATACAGTTGCTCCAACGTTTCTTCCAGAAATTCATTTTGGGCTGCTTGGGCCAAGAGACAATGGGCTTGATGATCCAGCCAGATCAGTTCGTGATAATCGCCCTGGCTGATAATATCCTCAGCGCCGGCGAAGAGTCTTTCCATTTCGGCGATCTGCTCCGGCCTAGCCCGCTCGGCGGCCAGTTTGGCGGCGTAGGCTTCCAACTCCACTCGAACTTCAAAGATCTTCTGGATATCGCTCATATTCAAATCGGCGACAATAGTGCCGCGACGGGGGAGAATGATGACCAAATTATCAAAAGCCAGACGCTGGAGAGCTTCACGAATGGGGGTCCGGCCCAAATTGAGTTCAGCCATCAACTCGGCTTCATTCAAGACGGAGGCCGGGGGGAACTCGAGCGTGACAATCTTCTCTTTGAGAATACGGTAGGCCGCTTCGCTGCGGGAGTCGGTTTGATGGCGATGTTGACGAGATGCAGTCAACAAGGTGGCTGGTAACATAGCGTCATATTCTTGGGCCAAAGCCAGTCTGATATATCAGAAATATATTACACTAGGATAGCTGTAGTATATTCAATTTTTTGAAAAAATCAAGATCCAGAGGGCTTGAGTCACATTATTTTTAAGGAAAGACGGTCAGGAGTCAGTGAGGTTTGGCTGCGTCATACTCTTCAGCCGTGATGAACTCGCCCCGGCTGATCTCCCGGTCAACCAGTTGCCGACGCTCATCGAAGGTCAACCTGACTTCGATCCGCTCAAAGCAGAGCTGGCTGCCCATCAACGTTTTGTTGACCACGTAACCGCCCCCATCGGCCAGGCTCAGGTCATTATGCAGGTCGAGGCGGGTCTTGATAACCTCTCCACAGCGACGGCAGCGGACGTAAATGTAGTAGCCCGAGTCACCGGTATTCCCGCCGGAAACGAGTGATTTTAGCGAGTCTAGAAAGCCCATAATCCTATCTCCCGGCCAGGACTATAATGCAAATAAAGGTGGGTGTCAAAATAGGGTTAAATTACTGACAGACTTGACTTTTGTTGGAATTTTTATATGATTGCATCCAAGTAATCACTTCCACCTCACCTTGTTGATTTATTCCACCCCACCAACAGGGTTACAATGCTTTGGAAAAAGGTTTACCTAACCGGCCAAGAGGATGATAGGGTGCGGCGTTTGTACCCGTCGATGGGACAGGTTTGACGCCGGGCACCTTGAAGTCCTTCCTGGATTATGTACTGTTGGTTGCTTTCCAAAAGAGTGGACAAATGACAACACCAACTGAAGCCTACGAAGTATCCTGCCACAGTCTTTGGAAGATATTTGGCCCCCATCCAGAGCAAGTCAAAAAGGGGCTGAGTCCCGAGAAATCAAGAGCGGAGATACTGGAGGAAACCGGACACGTGGTGGCGGTTAAGGATGTTAACTTTGGCGTGCGCAAAGGGGAAACCTTTGTCGTGATGGGCTTATCGGGCAGCGGCAAATCGACCCTGGTGCGGTGTATGTCGCGCCTGATCGAGCCAACGGCCGGGCAGGTGATAATCCAGGGCGAAGACGTAACGGCGATGGATGAAAAACAGTTGCGGCAGATGCGGCGTCAAAAATTGAGCATGGTCTTTCAACATTTTGGTCTTTTTCCCCACCGCCGCATTATCGACAACGCCGCCTACGGTCTGGAAATCCAGGGCGTAGATAGAAAAACCCGCCAAAAAAGGGCGACCGAAGTGTTGAAACTGGTGGGTTTAGACGGGTGGGAGAACCATTATCCGGACGAGTTGAGTGGCGGAATGCAGCAACGAGTCGGGATTGCACGCGCCCTGGCGGTCGATCCGGAGATCCTCCTGTTTGACGAACCGTTCAGTGCCCTGGATCCCCTGATCCGGCGGGAAATGCAGGATGAACTGATCAAATTACAGCAGATGATGCATAAGACCGTCATCTTCATTACCCACGACTTCCTGGAGGCAGTCAAGCTGGGGGATTACATCGCCATTATGAAAGACGGCGAGATTGTGCAAATGGGGACACCCGAACGGGTGATTCTGCATCCGGTTAACGATTACGTGCAGGAGTTTACCAAAGACGTGCCCCGTACCCGGGTTCTGGTCGCCGGTTCGATTATGCAACCGTGCCAGGTGGTGGTTTCTGAAATAGACTCGCCTCAGGCTGTGTTGGACGCAATGGACCAACACGGGACAGACGCGGCATTTGTGCAAGCCCAAAACGGCCTGTTCGCCGGCACGGTTTCGCTTGAGCAAACCAGGGAAGCCGCCAGGTCAAAACAACCAACCATCAAGCCGGTGACCGGCAACCACCCCACGATTTCAGCAGATACGCCGATCGTCAATCTCATTCCCCTGGTAGCAAAAACCGACCAGCCGCTCCCGTGCGTGAACGAAGCCCACGAACTGGTGGGAGCCATCGACCGCACCGCGGTTATTCTGGCCCTGGGCGGCGTGGACGAACAGGTCCCGCAGTAAAGCTCGAAGCAAGCAAGGTGACTGTCACTTGTTGGCTCAAATGTGGACCTTAATTTCTAAGCCAACCACGTACTAGATCAATGAAAGTGACAGTCACCTGAACAGCTACGCTCGAAGGAGAAAAGCTGATGGTAAGCTGGCAAACCTTGCGAGAACAGGCGCAGATACATAAGCGAGACGTATTTATCTTCGTCGCAATTGTGGCCATTCTCCTGCTGGCCGGGCTAATTCGTGACCTACCTCCTCAGATGGCTGAGTTCCCCGAAGCTTTGAATCTGCACCTGCGCCAACCCATCGACGATTTCGAGGATTGGGTAGTGGCTAACAGAGGTAGCCATCCGCTCTTCACCCTGTTTTTTGACCCCATCAGCGACAGCATCGATTTTGGCATTCGCCGGTTGGAAGAATTTTTGCTTTGGCTACCCTGGCCGGTGATCATTATTGGCACGTTTTTGCTGGGGCAGCGAGCCGGTGGATTGCGCGTTGGGTTACTGGTCGCAGCCGGCTTGTTGTTTATGGGCTTATTTGGGCTATGGGACCAGAGCATGCAAACCCTGGCTCTGATGGGAATAGCCGTCTTCATTGCCTTGATTATTGGCATTCCCTTGGGGATTCTGACGGCCCGGTATGACAAGCTGGAGGCCGGACTCCGGCCCATCCTGGACGGGATGCAGACTATGCCGGCTTTCGTCTACTTGATACCGGTGCTGCTCTTTTTTGGGATTGCCCGCGTGCCCAGCGTGGTGGCCACGGTCATTTATGCTCTGCCGCCGGCCATTCGGTTGACCAATCTCGGCATTCGACGGGTTTCACCGACAGCCGTGGAGGCAGCCCATTCTTTTGGTTCTACGCCCTGGCAGACACTGTTCAAAGTGCAGCTGCCTTTGGCAATGCCCACCATTATGACTGGAGTCAACCAAACCATCATGATGGCTCTGGGGATTGTGGTGATTGCAGCCCTGATTGGGGCCGGCGGCCTGGGGCGGGAGGTTCTGGTGGCGCTACAACGGTTACAGGTGGGTCGCGGCCTGGAAGCCGGGCTGGCCATTGTGCTGATGGCCATTATCCTGGACCGCATCAGCCACGGCTTTAGCCAGCAGGATACCACCCACACCGGCAAACAGGCCGAGGGCTTCAAGTTACTACCCAATCGGATGGACCGTTTCACCCTGGCCCGCGGCTTTGAACATAGCTTGCAGATGATAATGGACGGCTGCTATCGTTTCTCCCAAATCCTGGCAGGCGGCCTGGCTGCGGTCATTAGCGGCCTGTACCGGCTGGCGGGGCAGGATGAAGCAGCTCAAAACGTGCCGGACTTCCTTCAACGACACGCCTTTCTGCTTGGCTCTGTGGTGCTGCTGGCGCTCCTGATAATTATCAACGCCTTCATTTATAGCTTTGGCGAATTTCCAGAATCGTGGAATTTGGGGATTAGCCAACCGGTTGACACGGCCGTCATTTGGATGCGGGACAACCTCTATCAAATTGGGGATTTACCAATAGGGACCGGTCCCTTGAGCGATTTTCTGGTCATCTACGGGACCAACCCCTTGCGCTCATTCTTCCAGGAATGGCTGCCCTGGCCCCTGGTCATTCTGGGGGTGGCGCTGCTGGCTTATGCCGTCGCCGGCTGGCGACTGGCTCTCTTCTCCGCACTTGGCATGTTTTTCCTGGGTCTTTTGGGGATGTGGGAACACAGTATGGACACCCTCAGCCAGATCATCGTAGCCACGGTGATCACCATTATTATTGCCATCCCCGTGGGTATTTTGGCTTCTCGCAGTGACACTTTTGAAGCGATGTTACGCCCCATTCTCGACACGTTGCAGACCATTCCCTTTTTCGTCTATCTGGTGCCGGTGATCATGCTCTTCAATGTGGGCCGGGTGCCGGGTATCATCGCCTCGGTGCTTTATGCCCTGCCGCCGGGTATCCGGCTGACGAATCTGGGCATCCGCCAGGTGGCTCCGGAAACGGTTGAAGCCGCCCGCTCATTTGGCTCCACCTCGATGCAAACGCTCACCAAAATCCAGATTCCGCTGGCCCTGCCGGCCATTGCCCTGGGGGTAAACCAGGTCGTTATGATGGTTTTGGCTATGGTGGTGGTGGCCGGCCTGGTGGGCGGGGCCGGTCTGGGGCTGGAGGCAGTCATTGGCCTGGCCAAAACCCAAACCGGGCGAGGTATCGAGGCCGGTCTGGCCATTGTGATCATTGCCATGATTATGGACCGGATTACTCAGGCCTGGGCCAAAAAGAGGGAGAGACAGAGCGATTAGCCACAGGTTGCTGGCTACTATTCAAAAATCTGACTGCCAAATCGTCTGAAGATCAAGCACAAACCCGGGCAAAACAGGTTCACCTGAAATCTCGGAGAGTTTTGCGCTTTACCCACCTTATTCTTCCCCAAAACTCTCCATTGACGACACTGTAATCCAATATCTTCAACCGTCAACCGATCAAAACGCAAAAGCAGGCCCCCCTGACTTCTGGAGTGCCTGCTTTTTGTTTCCCTATTTCAAAACTCAGGCGTTACGGCAACCACGCCTGCCACTTATCTTCATTCGCCTCGATCCAGGCCCGGGCTGCTTCCTCCGGCGACTTGCCATCCAACTCCACGGCCGCGATCATCTCAATTTGATCCTGGGTGGAGTAATTGAAATTCTTGATAAACTGGTAGACATCGGGCGCTTCATCCTTGAGACCGGCATAGATGATCTTAAACAACTCATCGGCCGGATAAGCGCAATCAACGCCGCCCTCGTCGATCTTGGCGTAACATTCGTCGCTGTAGGGCGGCAGTTCGACCTGGGTCAAATCATACTTGGCGTGAATTGAGTGGGGGGTCCAGAAGTAGAAGAGGAGCGGATCCTTACGACTGGCGGCCGAGTCGAGCGCCGCCAGAATGGCCTCTTCTGAACCGGCGGTAACAACCTCAAAGGGTAAATCCAGGTTCTTGATGATGTCGGCGTCATACTGAACCCAGCTCTGGTCGCCGGCCAGGAATTGCCCCTTATCGCCTGTTTCGGCTGTACTGAACAGTTCACCGATGGCCGGATCCTGGAAGCCTTCCCACGTGGCCAACTCGGGATGTTCTTCTAGCATATAGCTGGGCATGAACCAGCCAATGACCCCCACCGGACCAAGCAGGCCGCCATGTTCCACGGTTTTCTGCTCCTCGATATATTGGGCCACATTATCAGCGTGGCCGGAAAGCCATACTTCCAGACTGGCATGCAGATCGCCGCTGGCCAGAGCCGGCCACTGGGCATTTTCATCGAGGGTTACAATTTCCACCGGATAGCCCAACTGCTCTTCGATTAAGATTTTGGCTACCGCCACGTTTACCTGGGAACCGGACCAGGGATTTTCTACCAATCTGATGGTCATTTTCTCGGTATCGGTCGCCTCTTCCTCTTGCGGGGCCGCCTCTTCCTCCTGCGGGGCAACCGCCTCTTGCTCCTCCTGCGCCGGTTCTGCCGGAGCCGTCACCTGGGGGACGCCGGCACAGGCAGCAATACCCCAGGCCACTACCATCACCAACAATAGCAACAGCCCTCTACTCAATAATCTTCCGCTCATAATTTCCTCCTTTTGAAATATTCTTTTTTTCCTTGTCTATTGACAAGTTTTATCACCGCAATTGCGAAAATGGTATATAAACCGGTAGACAAGGCGGTATCGAAGTGACATGACCGATGGGCGGGTATCAGGTTGAGGACAGGAATTTTTGTTGGTTGCAATTATTTGGCAACACTATTTGGGGAACTAAATCGAGTATAACATTATCCCCAAACCGTGTCAATTATTTTCTCCTGCCTCCAACTCAAGTCGGCAATGTTTTTGAAACCGTTTGAAGTCTCAACAGAATGGCCTTTGCTGCAATTTGTGATAGACTAAGGACCAGCCGCGGCTACAGTACCGGATCGTGTTCGTTGATCTATGGAAAATCTTCGACAATTCTTCCGCAAAGTTTATGGCCTCCAGCCACAGCATCGTTGGCTAGCGCTGTCGATAGCCACCATCTTTCTGTTACTCGGCGGCGTCTACAGCCTTGTCACCCCCATCTTTGAATCCCCCGACGAGTTGTGGCATTATCCCTTTGTCTGGCATCTGGCCCGAACCTGGGAGTTGCCGGTTCAGGATCCGGCCAACCCTCAATTATGGCAGCAGGAAGGTGGTCAGGCCCCGCTCTATTATGCCCTGGCTGCGCTGCTCACCAGCCCATTCGTCGCGGATGATTTACCGGAACTGATCTACCCCAACCCCCAGGCCGATATCGGCCTGATCCGCGCCGACGGCAACGCTAACGTGGTTGTTCATACCGAGTATGAAGCCTGGCCCTGGCAGGGAACGTCCCTGGCCATTCATCTGGCCCGCTTCCTGTCGGTGCTGCTCGGGACCGGTACCGTGCTGGTGATATACGGCCTGGGTCGGACTCTCTGGCCGGAACGACCAAATCTGGCCTTGTTGGCGATGTCATTCGTTGCCTTCAATCCGATGTTTCTATTTATCTCCGGTTCGGTCAACAACGACAATCTGATCATTTTCCTGGCCAACTTTACCATTTGGTGGCTGGTGGGGATGGTGGTCAACCGGCAGGAAAGTTGGCGGTATTATATCGGCCTGGGGATATTGGTTGGCCTGGCCGCCCTGGCCAAAGCGAGTGGCTTGATTCTACTAGGGATGGTTGGGTTGACCTTGCTCTGGTGGGGCTGGCGACAGCGTTCCTGGCGGATCGCTCTGGCGGGAAACGCCATCGTGGTTCTTCTGGTCGGGGCTGTAGCCGGGTGGTGGTATTGGCGGAACCTGCGCCTCTATGGAGAGCTAACTGGCACCCGGACCATTATCGCCATGATGGGTCCCCGACCCTTCTCCCCCACACCGGGCCAACTGCTGGCCGAGATTCCGGGGGTGGTGCGCTCATTTTGGGGATTATTCGGCTATTTCTCCGTGCCGATGCCGGTTCCCCTCTATTGGCTTTACAACCTGCTGGCCGCGGTGGGCCTGATAGGGCTGGTGGTGGCTGTGCTACCCGGGCCACGCCAGAGCTTTCCCCCTCGCCTCCGCCTGACCTGGCCGATTCTGGCGGGGTGGCTGCTGCTGACCGTCATTGCCCTGATCCAGTGGACCTTACGGACTCCGGCCTCCCAGGGACGGTTCCTGTTTCCGGCCCTGGGCTCGCTGGCTATTTTGTGGGGGGTCGGTTGGATGGCCGTGATACCAGACCGGTGGCAAATCGTCCCACTACCGCTGCTAGCGACCATCGCCTGGTGGATCCCCTGGGGCGTGATTGCCCCGGCCTACGCCCTGCCAACGCCGGTAACCAAACTGCCCCCGTCAGTGCAACCCCTGTCAGTCATCTTCGATGATCGGATTGCTCTGACCGGCTACAAAAGTGAACTATCGAGTGTCCATCCGGGCCAGTCAGTACCGATCAAACTATGTTGGCGGGGAGTCAGCCCCATTGAGACTGACTACATACTCTTTGTCCATATGTTGGACGAATATGAGGTGATCGTGGCCCAGCGTAATCTGTTTCACGGTTCCGGCCTCTATCCCACCAGCCAGTGGGTGCCGGGCCAACAATTTTGTGATACCTACATCTTGACGGTACCGCAGACAACCTTTGCCCCCAGCCAGGCCCGATTCGAGGTTGGACTTTACGACCATACCAGCGGCCTGCGCTTGCCAACCTCGGCCGGCGAGGACAGCTTTCGTTTTGGCCGTCTTGAAATTCAAGCGCAGGCCGGTCAATACCCCAACCCGCAGGCCCTGAAATTTGACGATGGTATTGTACTGGTAGGGTACACGGTTGAGCCAAGATTGGCCCACCCCGGCGACACCGTGACCTTGACCCTCTACTGGCAAAGCAAGGGGACTCCAAACCGTGATTACAAGGTTTTTGTGCACGTGGTAGGTGAAAACGGGGTACGCATTGCCCAGCACGACAGTGAGCCCCAAAAGGGAGCGGCCCCCACCGGCAGTTGGAGTCCGGGTCAGGTTATTGTAGACAGACACCCCTTGATGATCGCCCCGGACGCTCCGGCCGGAGCCTACCGGTTGCTAGTTGGCCTTTACGACGAAAGCAGCAACGAACGGCTACGTCTGCTTCGAAACGGAGATAATTCTGTCCAGTCAGATTCCGTTAGGCTGGGCGGCCTACAAATTATGACACCTTAGGCTTGAGAGCGAATGGTCAACCCCAGTCGAGGCCATGATCGGTCGTTATGCTGCGCAGGCCACCAAAAAGGATCGTTATCAAATCGATGTTCCTACATGAAACCGCCTGAATACGTGCTATAATGAAATTTGAATCGCTTCACTCGCCAACAGGTAGATTGAGCGCCCAACAACCAAAATCACCCCGTAGCATGTTAAAATAGCACCGCACTGAGCCGGGCAAAGATTAGTAATGGACGATAATATACAACGTATCTTATTAGTTGACACCAATGACGATGATTATCTTATCATTCACGCCTTGCTACCCCAGTGGTTCAAGCTGAACCGGATCAAAACTTACGAGGCCGCGTTGGCGGCCATTACCGGCTGCCAATATGACCTCTACTTGATCGAAAACGATCTGGGTGACCGCAGCGGTCTGGAGCTCCTGGCTGAAGCCAGGCAACACGGCTGTCGGGCACCGCTTATCTTCTTAACCAAAGATATGGATCGCGCCGTTGATCTGACGACAACCGGCCCTCCCGATTGCCTATTTGAAGTTACCCCCAAACCGGTTGATGTAGGAGATCAAGCTGGGGGGTGGCTGCTCGTCATTCGGGATGTGGCTGTAGAACGGGCCACCCAACAGCGAATTCAACAGCAGGAACAACTGGCGGCTATTGGCCAGCTGGCGGCCGGCATCGCTCACGACTTTAACAACATTCTGACCAGCATTATCGGGTATGCGGAACTGATGCAGTTAGAACCGGAACTACCCGACTCAGCCAGACGAGACCTGGAATGAATAGCCACCCAAGGCCATCGCGCCGCTCGCCTCGTCCGGCAAATTTTAGATTTTAGCCGCTAATCCATTAATGAACTCAGGTCCCTGGATGGTACTCTCGATCTCAGACACCGGCGTCGGGATTCCAGCCGAAGATCAAGCCCACATTTTTGAACCTTTTTTTACCACCAAAGAGATCGGTCAGGGTACCGGCTTGGGCCTGGCCCAGGTATATGGCATCATAACCGAACATGAGGGTTACATCGAGGTGGACAGCCTTGTGGGCGAGGGGACTACCTTTACTTGCTATATTCCGGCTCGATCTACGGCTGAGAAGCCATCGCCGCCGGTTATGCCCTCAACCATACCTCGGGGCCAGGGAGAGACGATCCTTTTGGTGAAGGATGATGGGGAAGTACTGAACACAACCAAGGCTATGCTGGTTGGTCTGGGATACCAGGTTCTGGCCACTGGCAGTGGCCAAGATGCATTGACCTTATTCGACCAACATCACTTGAGAATCGGTCTGGTATTGACAGACGTCATAATGCCCGATATGGACGGGGTAGCCTTATCGCAAGCTCTGGTTCAAAGAAATCCAACCCTCAATATCGTCGCCCTAACCGGCTATCCTTTGGAAACCAGCCGCCAGGCAGATACCTGGCAGACCAAAGGTATTGTAGACTGGCTGCAAAAGCCGGTTACGCTTGAACAACTTGGTCATACCGTCAGGCAATTTTTACATCCGTAACCGTACAATTAACTATTCCGACCCGGTGTAAGCGAAAGGAAACAGAAATGTCAATGGAAACGGACGACTATCAAGAACCTGTCGGATTATCATCTCAAAAGAAATACACCACCTACTTCGTTCTCGGCCTGCTGGCTATCATCATTATGTTTGCGCTTTCCATGTGGTGGCTTGATCACCAGGCCGTCCTGCAGCACGAGCGGCAGTTCAGTGAACAACAGGCCCTGCAAACCTTTCTGGCCAAACAAGGGTTCGAAGATCATCTTGCCTGGCTAGTGGCCGAAATCGGCATCATTGCCTCCCATTACCTGGCCGAACTCGACCAGGATACTCAAGATCTAAGCTCATTGGAGCATATGTTGGGCACGCATCAAAGCGCTTTCCCCGAAATCGTGGCATTTGTCTATCTGGACACCCCTGATGAGATCGTGGTCGCTCGAGCGGCCGATACCCCTGCCGGGAATGAGGCGAGACGCGTTTCTCTGGAATGGGCCGCTGCCTACTGGCCGGAAGGGGTAACGGCAGGATCAGGCCCGTTTTTTCCTCCATTTCATATTACTCCGGATCACCAACTGGTGGGTATGCTTGTCCCCGTCGCCTCTACGGAAAAAGAGCCAGGGTTGTTGGTAGCAGCCATTGATCTCTATCCCCTCATCGAACGCTATGTGGCCCCGCTGCGCTCCGGGCAGTACGGAGCCGGATACTCGATCGATGGCCGAGGATACATTGTGTATGACCACGAAACCGAGATCATCGGTCGGAATATATTCGACGGGATGCATGCCAACTATCCAGACCTGATACGCTTCGACAGCCGGCTGGTCAGCGAGGCGGCCGGCCAGGACGAATACACATTTACCGTACAACGAGGCGGCCAGGAGTCCCGTAAGCTGGCCGCCTGGAATACGGTCACGCTGGGTAACCGAAAACTGGTGATCGTTCTCTCGGCCCCGGATATCGAGTTTGATGAAGCCCTGGCTGACCTCCGGCTGCAACGGACTCTCTTCGGGTTGGCGCTGGCCCTGACCCTGCTGGGGTTGAGCGCCATCTTTTTCCGTTTCCGCCAGAAGCTCCTCGAGCAAACGGCCAAAGAATTACGGCGAAGAGTCCGGGAGCGTACTGCGGAGTTGGCCGCCAGCGAGTCTCGATACCGCGCTTTGGTTGAAAATGCGCCGCTGGGAGTTCTCTCTTTTGACCGCGGGGGGAACATAGTAGCCGTTAATTCAGCCTTGCTGGAAATTCTTGGCTCCCCATCGGTTGAAGCCACCAGGCAAATCAACCTGTTTACCTTCCCCCTTTTAGTCAAGGCGGGCTGGGCTCAAGCATTTCAACAATGTCTTGACCGGGGAGATAAAGTTGTCATCCAACGTCCCTATACCAGCAAATGGGGGAAGACTACCCAATTGCGATCCCATTTTAGCCCAACCCGAAACTCGGCCGGAGAGGTAATTGGCGGACAAGCCCTGGTTGAAGACTTTACCATCCTGAAAGCCGCAGAAGACCGATTAGCAGAAGAGCGCAATCTCCTCCGCACTTTGATAGATAATTTGCCGGACTCGCACGTATTTGTCAAAGATACGGAAAGCCGCTTTGTCGATACCAATGCCACGCATCTTCGATTTTTCGGCGTACAAACCGTGGAAGAGATCAGAGGGCGGACGGATTTTGATTTCTATCCGCCCGAATTGGCTGGTCAGTTCTTTGCCGACGAGCAAGAAATCATCCGTTCCGGCCAACCGTTGCTCGACCGGGAGGAGTTGAACATTGACAAGGCGGGGAACAGGAAGTGGGTTTTGACGACCAAAGTTGCCTTGAGAGATAACCAGGGGAATATCACCGGCATCGTTGGTATGAGCCGGGACATCACCAAATACAAACGACTTGAATCGCAACTTCATCAAACCCAAAGGCTGGAAGCCATCGGCACGCTGGCCGGGGGCATCGCTCATGATTTCAACAATATGCTGACCGCCATTATGGGCTACGCCGGCTTGACGCTGGAAATGCTGCCTGGTGATAGCCCGGTTCGGAGTGACATCCACGGGATTCAGAAGACTGCCGAACGAGCGGCCAATCTCACCCGCCAACTCCTGGCCTTTGCCCGCCGCCAAATGGTCGAACCGAAAGTCATTGACCTGAACGAACTTATCCTCAACATTGACAAAATGTTACGCCGACTCATCGGCGAAACGATAGAGTTAGTTACGCTGCCCGATTCGGTTCCCTGCCGGGTCAAGGCAGACCCCCACCAGATTGAGCAGGTGTTGGTCAATCTAGCGGTGAACGCCCGGGATGCCATGCCTACCGGCGGCAAATTGACTGTCACCACGGCCAGAGTTACCCTCTCATTGACGGAGATTCACCCAATACCCGAGTTAGATCCGGGCCGGTATGTTCGGCTGACGGTCACCGACACCGGCGTCGGCATGAATGAAGAGGTCAGAGCCCACCTCTTTGAACCCTTCTTCACCACGAAAGAGGTCGGGCAGGGAACCGGTTTGGGTCTGGCAACCTGCTTTGGCATCGTCAAACAGAGCGGCGGACACATCCTGGCCCACAGCAGGCTAGGTCACGGCACCTCATTTCAGATCTATTTGCCCGAGGTTGAACCAAAGAGTAAACCGCTACTCAGCCGCGACCACGTCGAATTTTTGCCAAAGGGTACCGAAACCATTTTGTTGGTTGAAGACGAAACCGCAGTTCGAGAACTGGCTGGTCGCATCCTGAGGGAGCAAGGGTACACCGTGCTGGAAGCCGCTAACGGCGAAGAGGCCCTCCGGCTTTTTCAAAAGAACGAGGAAAAAGAAATCCATTTACTACTGGCCGACGTGGTCATGCCCCAATTGGGTGGCCTTGAGCTCGCGGAGCGGTTGATGGTCAAACAACCGGATCTAAAAGTATTGCTCATATCAGGTTACACCAATAGCACAACGCTTCCTTATGACTTGGGGTCTAAAAACAGGATTTTTTTGCCCAAACCTTTTCCACCTGAGGCCCTGGTCCGCAAGGTACGGGAAGTATTAGATAGTTAAGCTTCAAGGGAGGAACAATGATCGCAGAGAGAATAGCTATTGTTCAAGGAGACATTACCCGCCAAAACGTTGATGCCATTGTCAACGCCGCCAACAATTCCCTGCTAGGCGGAAGGGGCGTTGATGGAGCCATTCACCGCGCTGCCGGGCCGGAGCTGTTGGCCGAGTGCCGGCAGCTAGGTGGCTGCCCCACCGGCGAAGCCAAAATAACCGGCGGCTACAACTTACCGGCCCGGTGGGTCATCCACACCGTTGGTCCAATCTGGCGGGGAGGCACCCACGGTGAAGATGAACTGTTGGCCAGTTGTTATCGCCGCAGCTTCGATCTGGTGGAAGCCCATAATATCCACACCGTGGCGTTCCCTTCAATCAGCACCGGTGCCTATGGCTTCCCGATGGAGCGGGCCGCCAGAATCGCCGTGACGGAAGTGAAAAATTTCCTGGCAAAGAACGATGCGGTCGAAAAGGTCAGTCTGGTCTGTTTCGGCCGGCACGCCTACGATATTCATCTGGCTGCACTCAAAGAAATCGCCGGCTAACGCTCATTACCAGCCAACCGCGTTCTCAATATGATCGATCCGGGGCAGCCCTGATCCCAGTTGAACCGCTATCACGTCAATGCGCCACGATTGAGGAGAGCTATTGGTTTCCTGTAAAAAAGTCTGGGCCAATTCGATCAGCCGGGCTTGTTTGGTCGTAGTAATACTTTCGGCCGCCGTCCCAAAGCGAGTTCCCCGCCGCGTCCGAACCTCCACAAACACCAACGTTTTCCCCACCTCGGCAATAATATCCAACTCTCCGGTTTTGCACCGCCAGTTTCGATGGAGGATAGAGAACCCTTTCGTCGCCAGATACGATGCCGCCAATGCTTCGCCCTGGTGTCCTATTTCTTTGCGCCGATCCATATAGAGATCACATTCCTTGTGACTTTGCCAAACTCCGTTATCATAACACGCTCCAGAAAATGGCACAAGCATATTGCCATCGAGCAACTACACCTACTTTTAGGTAAACCATTGCCAGCAACGGGTAGTCATGATACAATGAGGGCGCGCTGCGATGGGGCGCATCGCAATTCTTTCTTTCTAATGAAAAACGGTATGATAATGGACCGAGAGGAACTCATTCGGAAAACAGAAGTGGCTCGCCAATCAGGCAAGGCCCCCGATTTCCGGCGGTTCGAGTTGAGCCGACTCGATTTAAGCGGTCTCGATCTCAGAGAAGCCAACCTGAATGAAGCCGACCTGTTCGGCACTAAATTGAGTCGGGCCACCCTGCGCGGCGCCAGCTTGATTTTTGCCAACCTGATCAAATCAAATTTGACCGAAGCTGATCTGGCTGGAGCCAACCTCGTATTCGCCAATCTGCGCTTGGCTGATATGTCCAACGCCAATCTGGCCGGCGCTAATTTGAGCGCAGCCGACCTGGGCAGCGCCAATCTCGGCCGGGTCAATTTGAACCAGGCTAACTTGAGTGAAGCCAATCTGAACGAGGTCAATCTGAGCGAGGCGGTGCTGAGCCAAGCTAATCTCAATGAAGCCAACCTGAGTGAAGCCAACCTGGCCGCAGCAAATCTAAGCGGGGCCAATCTGGCTGAGGCTAACTTTAATAGGGCCGATCTGAGTGGCGCCAATCTCAGCGGCGCCAATCTAACCGGGACCAACTTAAGCGAAACCAACCTCAAGAAAGCAAAATATACCCAAGAAACCCGGTGGGATGAAGGGTTTGACCCGGCCACCGTCGGGGCGGTTAAAGCAAAGAAGTGGCTTTTCTTTTAGGAATCTCCATTGCCTCACCCCGGCAAATATCACCAGTCTGCCAAATGTGCCATTTGTCCACGTTAATAGTGACATTCGTCACTACCGCAGTTAATATATTTCAGATATATTAGACCCAACGGCCCTAGTTACCATTTAACCACGTCTGATCACTACTATAGAACGGCAAATTGGGCCCCAACCCAGTTACGCTAGACCGGCCTAAGCTCCGGTCTTTTTTCCGTAACAGCTTGACAAACCAAATTTCAAAGGAGAAACAAATGACAGCACAGCTAATTGATGGTAAAGCCATCGCCGCCACGATCCGCGGCGAAATCAAGGCTGAAGTAGAGGATATGAAGGCCAAATACGGCAAAGTGCCCGGTTTGGCTACCGTTCTGGTCGGCGTTCGCAAAGACTCGCAAACCTACGTCCGGATGAAAAAGAAGGCCTGCGCTGAAGTTGGGATTACCTCCTTCGGGCACGACCTGCCGGCGGATATCAGTCAGGAAGAGCTGCTGCAGGTAGTACGGGAGCTCAATGCCAACCCCGAGGTAAATGGTATCCTGGTTCAACTGCCGCTGCCGGACCATATCGATGACGAAGAAATTCTGGGCGCCATCAGCCTGGAGAAGGATGTGGATGGCTTCCACCCGCTCAACATAGGCCGTTTGTCGATGAAACGGCGTGATCCCCTGTTTGTGCCCTGCACCCCTAAAGGCTGCATCGAGCTATTGGACCGGATGGGCGTCGGGATCGAGGGCAAACGGGCCGTGGTCCTGGGCCGGAGCAACATCGTCGGTTTGCCGGTGGCCATGTTACTGTTACATCGCAATGCCACCCTGACCATTTGCCACTCCCGCACCAAAAACCTGCCCGGCGTGGTCGGGGAAGCCGAAATTCTGATCGCCGCCGTGGGCCGGGCCGAGATGGTTCGGGGCGATTGGGTTAAACCGGGGGCAGTGGTGATCGACGTCGGCGTGAATGCGGTTGATGACCCCACCAGTGAAAAAGGCTACAAGCTGGTCGGCGACGTGGCCTTTGACGAGGTCAAGGAAGTGGCCTCGATGATCACTCCAGTGCCGGGCGGCGTCGGGCCGATGACCATTGCCATGCTGCTGCGCAACACTATGGACAGCGCCAAACGTACGCTTGGCATGGCATAGCCAATTTCTTGAGCTAACGTAACCAATACAACGGGGTAGGTTACCGGCCTGCCCCGTTTTGTTTTTTTTGGGCAACGGAAGTATCATCAGGATTAAATTAGGAGGTGAATTATGATTGTCACAACTGCTGATCTTTTTGGCGTGGCCTACGGTAAATTTGCCGTCGGCGCATACAATATCAACAATATGGAGCAGACACTGGGCCTGTTCCAGGGCGGTATCAAAGCCCAGGCCCCGCTGATCATTCAGATATCTCGCGGGGCTCGTAAATATGCCGGAGTAAAGATGCTGGAGGCGATGATTCGGGCGGCTGAGGAGATGTTCCCCGAGGCCATCTTCGCCGTCCATCTGGACCACGGTGACGAGGAAACCTGCTACGACTGCATCGACTCTGGCTTCTACAGCTCGGTCATGATCGATGCCTCCCACCATCCCTTTGAGGAGAACGTGGCCATCACTCGCCGGGTAGTAGAGCGGGCCCACGCCAAAGGGGTCAGCGTGGAAGCCGAGCTGGGCATGTTGGGCGGGGTAGAAGAGGATATTCAGGTCGACGAGAAACACGCGAGCCTGACCGACCCGGATGAGGCCAAAGCGTTCGTGGAACAGTCCGGCTGCGACTCGCTGGCCGTGGCCATTGGCACCAGCCACGGGGCCTACAAGTTTACCGGCACCCAGGGTCTCCATTTCGATCGGGTGGCCGAGATTCAGCGCCGTTTGCCCGGCTTCCCGCTGGTGATGCACGGCTCCTCTTCCGTTCCCCAAGAAGAGGTAGCGCGGATCAACGCCGCCGGCGGCGCCCTCGACCCTTCGGCCAAGGGGGTCGATGAAGATGAGTTCATCAAAGCTGTTCCCCTGGGCGTCACCAAAGTCAACATCGACACTGACGGCCGGCTGGTCTACACCCGGGTCTTTCGGGAGCATTTCCGCGACCACCCCGAAAATTTCGATTTCCGCAAGCCGGGCACGATTATGATGGCGGAATACGCCGATTTCATCGCCCATAAGAGCGAGAAACTCGGCTGCGCCGGGTATTTGGAAGAAGTGCGGCAGGCGTTGACGTAGTACCGTATGAGCCACGACCCTGCTTTTAATAACCCAGGTAACTATTCGTTCAGGACGGATGTCATTCAAGGCCAAGAGCCGAGAAATCCCCAAGTGGCAGCAACTAAGGAAAAGGGGGCTGGCGGAAATTGATCCATTGCCTGCCAAAATTCGGGCAAGAGTGCCGTTACAGGGATTTCTCCCCGTCATATTGCCCTCTGGGTGCTGTGCGGGTCGAAATGACATGAACTACATAAGGTCTTTAACTGCATTACCTTGGCTGCGACGCGCCGCGTCGTAGCCAAGTTTCATTCGATGTAAAGCCTCCACTAATCCCAAGGATGGTCGTCAATGCTGTCACATTTGTGCTATCGACCTTCTTCACGTTGCTTCCACCAACGGCCAGATAGTTTTCCATACCAACTGCCCTGTTTCGCAGCGAAACTGAATCCCTCGGACTCATTCAAAGGAGCCGCGGGTCGAACCTCACCACGGGAATAATACGATGAAACGTGTCCAGTGTTTGACGCTGAAATGTATCCTGCAACTCGTGTTGCTGGCCGGAGCAATTCTGCTCCTGACGGGAGTGGTGGCCTATCTGTTCCGGTACCAACTGCTGACCGGACTGGCCGGCTACCTGGTGATCGACGACCAACTCCAGCCGGCCGACCTCATCTTCGTGCTGAGCGGTGACGTCGATACCCGCCCCTTCCGGGCGGCGGAGCTGTTTGAGCAAGGGCTAGCCCCCCGGATCGTGGTAGCCCGGGCCGAAGATTCCCCCGCGGCCGAGTTGGGGCTTTACCCCAACATCTCCGACGTCACCGTCGAAATCTTGCAGGAGTTGGGGGTGCCCGGAGAAAATATCACCCTGCTCCACGTCGAGGGGGGCGCCACCAGCACCCGAGACGAGGCAATCATTCTGCGGGGCTACCTCGAGGGCCATTCATTCGAACGGATCATTCTGGTCACCTCGGCCTTCCACACCCGCCGCTCCCGCTGGATCTTCGAGCGGGAACTGGCCCTACCCGGTATTTCCCTGCGACTGGCCGCTGCCCCCCACCGCAAGTACGATGTCACCACCTGGTGGCAGGTCGAAACTGGCCTGATCGATTTTACGAATGAGTATATCAAGCTGGGATACTATGTCTTAAGGTATTCGTAGAGATGACAACGTGCGGATACCCTTTCACCGGGCCGCCACTTTGTCGAATGATGGGTTGAGCCCATATGGGCCGACTGAAGAGAACGGACCCGGCCTTCGCCGGGTCTCGTTTTGGCAGCAGTTCAAATAGGGTGGGGTTAACTTACGTGACTTCTCCGCCTACTGCGCCTGGCCCAACTGCGGGCTTTGATAGGCCAACTCCTCCTCCACCAGCTTGACCAGCAGATCATCCAGGTTGTTAACCGAATAAAACATCTAGATCAACACAAATTACTATACCGTTTTACCTTCAAATTCAGCCAACATCTGCCTACTTGAGGGGACAAGGCAAGACCCTACCAAAACAGTGCCTTATTTTCATACCATCAAGTGAGATTTTTGGTGAGGCATCGACGTAAACCTTCTTTGAGAAGTCTATCCTGGAATTGTAGATGAAATATAGGCAATCTTGGCCATCTCCTCGGCCAAATCGGCGAAGTTATAAGCTTGCACCAGGTCAACCCCTACGGCAATGATGCCGTGCTGATCCAACATTATCACCCGAAATTTGTCGTTCTCCCGGACAGCGTGGGCTATTTTTTTAGCCAGATCATCACTGCCGGATGGGGAGAAGTCGACGTGGGGCATGTGGGGCTGCTTGAAGGCCGCATCGGTGACATAGGGGATGTCCATTTTGCGGACGGCATAGGCCGTGGCGTAGGGCGCATGGCAATGGACAATGCCGTTTACATCGGGACGCGCCTTGAATATGGTCGCATGGAATTTGTACTCCTTGGAGGGGATGTAGGGATCATTGGGAACCCATTCCAGAGTGTCCAGGTTCACTTTGACGATGTTATCAGCGGTAGTATCCCCTAAAGCCACCCCGGACGGTGTGATCAACACATGGGTCTCATCCAGACGAGCGCTGACGTTACCCCCGGTGCCACCTACCAAGCCACGTTCGTAAGTTTTGATTGAAATTCTGGCTAACTCAGCCCGCAATGCTTTTTCTAACATCATTATTCTCACTTTCTCAGCCGGCACATTGGCAGTCTTTTTCAGTCGGCATTGCCAGCAAGCTGGCTAAAGCCAATTTTTTTAGTTTAGGTAGGTTTTCTTGAGTAACTTGACGATGCCGCTGCAAATCTGGTCCCTGTTCGGTTAAACCGGCCCCCATATTCGTGACGAGAGCAATGGTGCTGTAACAGACACCCAATTCACGACATAAAGAAGCTTCGGTGGCATTGGTCATACCGATCACATCCATCCCCCAACTTTGGAAGAGACGAATCTCGGCGGCAGTTTCATAACGTGGGCCTTTAACACAAATGTAGGTTGCCTGTGGATGAATAACGACACCTTCTCGTTTAGAAGTCTCAAGCACCGTTTGGCGCATCTGGCGGCAGAACGGCTCGGTCATGTTTACGGATCGCACATTAAAGGTATGCGCTCGACCCTCGGTAAAATCAACCAGTTGGTCAAGCAGCGCCAAATCCCCAACCTGAATATTCATATTTAGGGACGCCACCGCCGACATACCGAGCACTCGCTCATAACCTAACTCATGAGCGGCCCACACGTTGGCCTGGTAATTTACCTGGGGGGCCAGTTGATCGTGATGCATCCCGTGTCTAGGCAAGAAGCCGGTCTCGACACCCTGGTACCGGCCTAGATAAATGGTGACGCCTCCAAAGGGCGTTCGTACTACCTTTGGCTCAACGACCTCCAGATAGTCGAGATCGCTGAAAC
>Ga0209536_100004295_pt1 | contig 22533 bp, 17 predicted proteins | sample DeeMarSeWOR28_12_FD_187461 | JGI IMG/M metagenome (GOLD analysis project Ga0209536, IMG submission 187461) | Marine sediment microbial communities from White Oak River estuary, North Carolina - WOR-2-8_12 (SPAdes) (version 2) | ecosystem: Environmental > Aquatic > Marine > Intertidal zone >... | reverse complement strand
CATCTGCCTTTGGTGTTGGATAGTTCGCCGAGCTTGGGGATAAAAAGTTTTTATACAGTGACCTGCCGCCCCATGCTGATTTGATAAGCAGCACCGGGTCTTCAAAATAGTCACCCACAACAAAACCAAAAGCATATTCGGGACCGATATGGTCTTCACTTGCCCCGAAACCTGTCGTAAGCCAGCCTTTTTTTTCCTTATCTTTATAAGAGATGTTCACGATCCAAACGTCATCTCGGATAACATGTTTGCCGTCATCATCCACCAGGTGGCCGTAATCTTTTGGATTGCTTTTGAGGTATGTCTCCATCGTCCCTGGACTTCCTGCCAACTGACCGAAGCCAACCATATTTGACTGCCCTGACAGGATAAATATCTTCAACTTACCGTTGGCCGGGCAGGTCTTCGGAGATTTGGCGATAACAGTACTGCTGCAAATGGCAATAAATACCGTGAATATGAGGGAAATAGTTGCTTTCTTCATGTTCTGTGACTCCGTATATAAAGTTGCATTTTTTAGCCCGGTTATGTCGCTCAACCGTATCTGATAAAAATATGGTAAGAACCACATCAAAATTCCCAACCACTCTATCATAAATTGTGATTTTGTCAAGTAGGGCAAGGTTCTTGCTCCTGTAGGGATTCTGTGGTATCCTTGTAGAGTTAAGAACGTATCTTGTACAGGTGATACATAGTTTCTCTCAATTAAAGTATGCCATGAAGACAAAAAAGATTTTTTCTATAAGCTTGTTACTGCTTGTTAGTTCAACAGTTGAAGCACAGGGTTTTCAGAGTAGAGAAATCACCAGAAATGAACTGGAAGATAAAATTTCCGGATACTGGATTGGCCAGCTCACAGGAAATTATTTCGGGTTCCCGTTTGAGCTATTATACAACCACAAGCCTGTCCCTTTTGACGTAGATAAGTTTTTTACTTCAAGAAACAAAGGTGATGTAAAAATTAATGATGGAGACCAAAGAGGAAATATGGATGTAATGGTCAAATACTTAGGGGGAGCACCATCTGATGATGATCATGACCTCGAATTCCTTACTTTACACGCTGTCGAAAGGTACGGATTGGATATTACTTACGAGGAAATTGCTCCAATGATGGCCAAACATGTAAATCGCATGGTTTGGGTTTCAACAAAGAAAGCAGTAGATGATATTCGGAATGGAGCAATACCTCCTAATACCGGCTCAAAAGAGAACAACCCTTATTGGAACGATTTAATGGCATCAATATCTACCGAGATATGGGGTTCATTTTATCCAGGTATGACACAAAAGGCCGCTGGTAGGGCAGAATGGTTCGGACGAATTACCAATGACGGTTACGCAGTATACCTTCCCAAATTTTATGCAGCAATGTATAGTGCTGCATTTTTCGAATCAGACTATGATAAATTAATTCAAATAGGTTTAAAACAGGTGCCTGAAGATAATATTTTATATCAGGGTATCCTTGATGTACAAAAATGGAGTGCCGAAAATCCTGATTGGCGCGACACACGCAAGCTGATTTACGATAAATATTATCCGAAAACCAATCCTGACGATTTATCGTCTAAAGTTGATGCTTTGCCAAACGGTCTTATGGGAGTTATGTCCATGATCTATTCAAATTCTGATTTTAAGGAAAACTTGTCCATAGCAACTTCGGCCGGTCTTGATAGCGATAACCAGCCTGCAACTACCGGAGGGCTTATAGGTGTAATGTATGGAGAAAAAAATCTGCCTAAAAGCTATACTATGATATATGCTAATGCTTCAAGACCTTTTTATGATACTTATGTAAACAACACCAGGGATGGTTTACCAACAAGGACTAAAATAAGTGATATAGTTGATCGTATTTGCGATATTGCCGAAAAAGCTATTATAGAAAATGGCGGCCAAAAGAGAATTAATGAAAACGGAGAAACGGTCTATATTATTAAGACAGACTTCTAGTCTACAACGCCGAGCTTGAAGTCACCAAGCGAGGATTTATAATGGCATCCAGGGGACTTATGAACGAGGTAACTCGTACCATACGGGCGATAGAGCGAGGGGATACCCGGACAATTCCGCCTGCGTCCCTAAGTAGGCAACTTCCTCGACCTCTGCATCCTATCTGAGCAGTGGATAAACAACACCAACTAACCCAAACCAAGATGGATCGATCTTACCAATTCAACAGGTCAAATGAGCCGAAGCATTTGTAGCAAAGACTTATGCCAAGTGTCTTCCGTTGGTCTACGGCTGGTCTACACAAGTCTTTTTATGGCCGTTGTTAATGCTTTCAGGTCAAGAACTTACAACGGCCGACAAACGTCTTGGGAATCCGTAGGTCGGTACATTACTACCAGATACTTTTGCCGCTAAAACTGTTTGGTCACGATGAGTATCTGCATATTATGGGTGTGTACATTTGACTTCTAATTCAATCAATACTGTTTAGATAGTTTTCAAGCATGGTGTAACCATCGGCTGCAACATTGTTCCTATCATCAGAATTATTGGGATCAAGGCCCTTCATAATTTCCCACGCATCCGGTATACCGTCATGGTCGGAGTCTACATAAGCTGGCCCGCCTTTAAGATCCGGCAACCCGCCCACATCGTCCGGTGTAGTAATAATGCCGTTGTTGCCATGAGTCGCGGTACCCGTGCGGGCTTCTTTGATGATACGTCTGTCAATACTATCGCGATTAGGTTTTGAGCAGCCAGCATGATCAAGGACAGCATGGTAGGCAGCTTCCGGTGTTTGCTGATGAATAGCTATCGCTGGCCATGGTTCATTCAGTCGCATGTAATTGCTGCCATCTACTCCCAACCAGTTATTGGCTGTAACGGCGGGATAACCCACTACCACATTGTCAGCAACATACCAGCTACCCTTGTCGTCACTGTCACGTGCGGAAGGTTCAGCAATTCGATCCCTCACCCCGCTGTCAGTTGCAGGCCCTGGTTTGTAGTAATTGGCGACTACGTTGATGGTGGAGAATTCGATAGGCGGGTTACGCCTGTCACCCCGCTGATGTGCTTCCGCACCATAGGAACTCTGATATCCCCAGTTGTACAGCACATTGTTCCTGTAATCGTTGAATCCGCAACCGGAAGCCCATCGCGGATTGCGACTGTCATTGTGTGCAATCAGGTTGTGATGGTAAGTGCCGTAGTTGCTTCCCCAGATACCACCAAATCTATGCCCGCTATCCCCTTTGGCACAGGCTTCGGTGATCATGCAGTATTGGATCGTTACATTTTCACAATGGTAAATAGATAGAACCTCATCGCTGCTCCAACTGGCCGACACATGGTCCAGGATAATGTTTTTCTTGTACCTGCCACCGATTGCATCAGTCTCAACCTTGGGATTTGCTCTTACGCGGATATACCGGATAATCACGTCATTGGCACTGACGCCAAGACTTCCTCTGATGCAAATGCCATCTCCTGGCGCAGTCTGTCCGGCGATAGTGATTCTGTCATTCTTGATATTGAACTTACCTTCAATGGTGCCTGAGACTCTGAACACGACAGTCCTTGGTCCTGATGCTCCAATTGCCTCGCCTAGGCTGCCCGGCCCGGAGGGATTCAGGGTCGTGACTTCGTACACGCTACCGCCACGCCCGCCTAGGGCGTATTTCCCGTAGCCCTCAGCAGTCGGAAATGCCAATTGCTGGGAGTATAAAACATCCGTTAAACAGAATACTAAGACAACGGATGATATGATCAGTTTTGGTATTCTTGCTGTTTTCACGATACTTCCTTTATTCATAGTGTTATTGGCCTATTTGACTCTTATGCCTGCCTTTCCCCCACTCTATCACAAATTGTTTTCTTGTCAAGCAGGGCAAACTACCTCTTCCTCAGTCTGCTTCTGCCCCTCTTATGATCCTCATTGGCAAGAACACTATCGAGTTCTTTCCTGTCGAAACACAATCGACCTGAAATCTTCTTGGGGTTTATGTATCACTTAGAATTATTGGGATTTGCTTTGGTTTGGTTGGTGGCCCTTACGCCGAGATAATAACTGGTCACTGGCGATTGTTCGTAACCCATGGACCGGTGCGCTACTTCCGCCCGATAGACAGGATCTTGCATCAGGCAGACTCGCCGGTCTTTCGCCGGGATAGTCGTCGTGTAGATGCGCATCTCACCGGCTAAGATGGTGATAAGTTCCTCGCGCCAGTCACCAAGGATATCAGCCATCATTATAATACTGCCCTCGATGTTGGTGGTCAGTGTTTCGCCCTTGTACTTGACGATGGAGATTGACCTGCTTCGACCGAATCTGCCTCGCCCCATTAGACCGCGTCCCGAGCCGCCATATCCAAAAGTTTCTCGCAGCAGGTCGGCATCCCAGAAGATCCAGTTTCTGCAGCCGGGGACGTCTTCTCGCCGGCCGAGCCGCTTGCCGGCGGCGCTGAATAAATAACGGTCGGTTGAGCCGCCCTTTCTATCTTCGGTCGCAAAGCATTCCAGCCCGGGGATTGCCGGATCGATATCGGCAACCATACCGTCGCCCACGTGATAGGTACGCTGGCCAATGCCCCAGATTATTTTTCCGGTTCTGGCCTCGACCAGACATACGCCTTTGCCGTCATCGTGCCATGGTTCGATAGCGTAGAAGATTTCCATACCGGGACGGGTCGGGTCCACATCGGTCACAAAGCATTTATCGGGATGGCCGAGGCCGGTCGACCAAAGGCAAGTGCCGTTATCGTCCAGCACGACCGAGCCAAGGACGACCTCATCCCGGCCGTCCCCATCGACATCAGCTGAGTGCATACCGTGTGCTCCCTGGCTGCGAATGAGAGGTGTCTCATCATCACCTTCCCAGTGCCACAGTTGCTTGAGCTTTCTATCGTGAGACTGGTAGGCGTCCACTATCATCAGCTTGTACGTTCCTCGGGCCACCAGCAGGCACGGCGTTTTGCCGTCCAGGTAAGCCATACCCATCTGGTTGCGATTGATCCGGTTATAATCACCAAGACGCGGATCACGCGGCGGCCAGTCGACACGTGTGATTTCGGCGCCAGTCATGCCGTCAAGAATAGAGCACCACTCCGGCCCCTTGCGAACGCGCCCATCGGATTCTCTGGCGTCCTTAGGGCCTGTCTTGACTGCTACCTCAGCTTTGCCGTCACCGTCAAAATCGTAAACAACAAACGGTGAATACCAGATGCCCGGCTCGATGCCCGGGCCCAGATCCTTGCGCCACAGAAACTTGCCGTCGTTGAGATAGGCTTCCAGCTTGTAGGTGAGGCCGTCAGTATTTGGTCTGCCTGCAGGATCGATGCCTCGGGATGGTTGCTTGATGACAAAATCGTAGGCTCCATCTCCGTTTAAGTCAGCAACGCCGATTCTCTGGGGCCTGTAATCTCCTTGGAACTTGATAGAGGCATAGTAAGGTTTATCTTTGGCATCCGGCTTCAGCAGCGCTTTTTCCGAAGGCTCAAGCTCCTTGCCATTAATAACCGGCCTGACCCAGTAGATGCTCACACGGTCCATGATGGACTTCTTATCGATAAAGTCGGTGGTAGTGGCTACGGGCTCCTTATTCAGCCTTACCGGATTACCTCCCTCGACCGAGCGGTAAACGTTAAAAGCTGTTCCCCCTGCATCGCTCTTGAGCAGCCGCCAGCCCAGATAGACATTACCCTCCTTATTCGGCATGGCCAACATTCCACGGTTGATGTTCTCATCAATCCGCTTTTTGGCCCAGCCTCTTACTTTGGGCTTGTCCTTGTGTTTTGGATTGAGTGCGGGAGTGAAGTATTGTCGCTCTTTCGGATCTTCCGCGACTGCCGTTGAAACAACAGTGCAAGACAGCATAACAATAAGCAGGATTCTTCTAATCAAGGCCCTTCGCTTCCGATAAATTAGTCCCTGTTTCGTATTATATATGTGTACACACGTACGAGGCGGGGATTTCTTACAGAACTCACGCCTTATTCGCGGCTGTGTAGACCTTCAAGAAACTATCCGAATATATCTGTTTGTTCATAAGCATATCGGATGTAGCTACGACGTTCATCAGGTCTTTATCAAGGGCATCAGCGATTGCCGAGTCCAAGCCGTGCGACATAGCCATGGCCAAAAATATACGGTTTATCAGGCTTCTTTCGCTTGCGCCTTGAGAGACATTTGACAAGCCTATAGTCATGTGCGGCGCAGGATCAGCCAGATATTTTATCTGATCCATTGCATTGAGGATATTGCCAACCTGAACCTGTGCATTCGGCACTTTAACCGGCAGGGCGATAGGATCGACAAATAACCGCTGCGTGTCAAAGCCCTTCTCCATCGCCTTTTGCACGATTTCAGCAGCCAGGGCCACACGCATATCAGTGTCCTGTGGGACGCCGTTTTTGTCCATAGTGAGCGTGATAACATTTGTCTTTGGCCCGGCCTGGTCGGCCATTTCCAGGTATTTATCAAAGACCTCTTCGTCGGATTTCTTATTCAGCGGTGTTGAATTCAGAAGCAGGCCGTTCTCAGCATTAACAACCTTTACTCCTGCAGCGATGACGTCGGTTTTTTGGGAGTCCAGGCATAGAGGGGTTGTGCAGGTTTCCTGTATGGTTTCAATCAGCCACTGCATAGTCCCTTCCTGGTCCGCCGCGGCCGTGCCGACATTTACATCAAGATATGCAGCGCCTGCGTCGGTTTGCTTTTTTGCCAGTTCCTGAATGGGCTGCTTGTTTTTGGATGCGATTGCTTCCTTGACATCTGTGAACATTCCGTTAATTCGTTCTCCGATGATTATCATAACAATCTCCTTACAAGGTGAAGAGTTTAATTCCTATTGCCAGATTTGGTTGATAAAGTTCTTAACCGTCGCCACGGCTCGCGGATGTCGCATCCGGATTATATCGACCCCGGCCTGTAACAGACAGATTGCGGTAGTAGCTTCCCACATCGGCCCGCGGTCTTTAACGTCTCCCCAGCCCGGAGCGTCCGCAAGTTTGCTCTCTTTTGCACGCCAGGACTCATAACCCACGTCACAGATTGCAGGCATTGCCATCATTTTATCACCGCCAAGAGCGGCCAGACGCTGGCGTTCCTGAATCGAATAGGCATACTCAATCCCGTAACCTAATGCGCCTGTGGCCTGAAATGTTACGACCTTTTCCAGCGGAAAGCCCATATCGGAAACTAAAATATTGACCTGTTTGGCAATGTTGATATCCAAAGGAGCGTGGGTGATAAGGTGATGGCTGTCTGCAAGGGCCGTGGCAGTCAGGGTTTTGTAATTGTCCTCTGTAACGGTGCCTATCAGAACGTTTTCTCCCTTGGCTGCCTCACTTACTTTCGGCATGACCTGATTGTCTTTCTCGTCGTTTCCGCTGCCCCACAGAACAAGAGGGACGCCGACCGCTTTCAAGACTTCCTCGGTGACCTTGACGGCGTGTGCGGCATCTTTATCCGCCTTGTCGGGATGAATACCTTCGAATTTTACGCAGATCAGATCTGCACCGAATTGCTCTATGCACTTTTTTGCCCAGTCACCGGGACTGTCCATAACATCCTGGTAATTTTCAGCAAGGGCATCGGGCCAATCGTCCGGCCTGCTGTCGAGAACGTCCATTGCGACAACGGGTTTCTCACTGGCTTCTTCTGCGGAGCCGCCGTAGACGACATTGCGCGCACCTCCAACGGTTATTGTTGAAGTTCGGGTGCCGCCGCTGTCTTTGGTAGCCCCAAGGGTAACTCGGTTTACCGAGCCGGTAAAGCTCTCCTTAACTTCAGGAACTGGCATTTGAAATCCTCCAAAAATAACTTAGGTTTTTAATTTTGGTTTTTATTTAACTGAAGATTACGGTTTAGTTTCAATTCGAGTATCTTCCTTACCGCCGAAAGTGCGGCACTGTTTTCTTCCAGATCGAAGACTGTTTTACCCTGCATTGAAGCATCAAATATGGTTTTATCCTGAGGTATGTTCCCGAAGGTTTCTATATCATCCAGTTTCTTGCTGCTCTCTGTTCTGTTCCAAATGACGCCGGTTTCCTTTACGGATATCGGCAGTTGTTTGGCAAGATCAAAAATCCTGCGGGCGGTAAGATCGCCGACGGCGGTAGGTTCGGCTACGATGCAGAGCAGGTCAACATTATTAGTAGTCCGGCGGGACAGGTGCTCCATTCCCGCCTCATTGTCAATAATTACATATTGATACTGCGAGCTTAGTTTATCTAAAAATGTTCGAAGCATATTATTTACTGCACAGTAGCAACTTGGTCCTTCGGGCCGGCCCATGGTAAGCAAGTCGAAGCCTCTTGCCTCTGTTATTGCCTGTTGTAGTCCGTATTCGAGGGTGCGCAAGCGGTCAGTACCTTCGTTGCCCGGCTGTTTTTGGCGGGTTTGTTCGCGGATTTCCGCAATGGTTTCCTCTGGCTGAACCCCCAGCATCTGACCGAGGCAGGCATTAGGATCGGCATCTACAGCAAGTATTGCGCCTTGAGATTGGCTACATAAAAGCCTGATAATCATAGCGGCCAGCGTTGTTTTGCCGGACCCGCCTTTTCCACTTATTGCAATTGTTGTTGCCATATCTTTTAGCTCACTTTAGGCACTTTTTACACTGGCCACCGATGGGAACAGCGATAAATCCGTATGGGGCAGAAAACTTGCTCTCACGAATTCGTCCATGTAGCCCGAATGGCTCATTAAATCAAAATATGTCATACTGTTGGCAATTTTTTCGGCTGTTTCAAGGGCTTTTTGACTTAACAGGACCGTTTTTGCTCCCGCTATTGATGTGTTTCCCACAAAATGAATCTTTTCGACGGGTACATCGGGCAGCATCCCGACGGTAACGGCCTGCTGCACGTTCATAAAGTTTCCGAAGCCGCCGGCGATGTAAATGGCGTCGATGTCTTCTACTTTGGTTTGCGTCGAGTTCATAAGAACTCTAATCGCGGCAAAGACGCCTGCCTTGGAACGGACCAGATTATCTATGTCGGCCTGTGTGATGACTATTTCCTGGTGCTCATTGGCCGGTGGTACCAACTGGAATTGCATTCCCTCATCGCCTTCTGTCAATCTTGCATCACCGTTGGTTTTGAACCGGCCGGTTCGGTCTATGATGCCGTTTGTATACAATTCGGCAATTGTATCCAGCAGGCCCGACCCGCAAATACCGGCAGGATGGCTGTTGCCGATTGTCTTGAACTCGATGGAGCCGTCCGGGGCGATATTTAGTTTTTCAATGGCTCCGGCTCCGGCCCTCATGCCATTCTTGACACCGCTTCCTTCGAATGCAGGGCCGGCCGAACTTGAAGCACAAACAAGCCAGTCTCGATTGCCGAGTACTACCTCGCCGTTGGTCCCGATATCAACAAAAAGCGAAACCTCTTTTTTAGTATAAATTCGTGTGGTTAAAACGCCTGCCACTATGTCGCTGCCCACATAAGCTGCCACGCTGGGCAGACAGTAAAGCAGACCTCGCTTGTTAATCTGTATGCCTGCTTCAGCCGCCCGGATAGGCGGCACAAAGCTGGCTGAGGCAACATACGGCTCTCTGCGTATTCGCGTAGGATCTAAGTTCAGTAAGAAATGAACCATGGCGGTATTGCCGGAACATATTACCGCGGTTAACTCATGCAATTCGATTTTCTGCCTTGAAGCCATAGTTACGATCAGATTGTTTACATCGTGAACGATTCGGTTTTGCATCTCATCGAAGGCATTGTTTTCTTCAGCGTAGATGATTCGGCGAATATAGTCTTCGCCAAAGTTTATCTGGCTGTTATAGGTAGCCTCTGTATCTATTGTTTTTGCATTGTTGAGGTCAAGAAGATGGGCCACAACCGTCGTAGTGCCCAGATCCACGGCCACGGCAAAATTCTTCTCACATCGTTTGATCGGCTCGACCTCTATTACTTCCGTGGTTCCGCTTCGCCGACCGATAGTTACGGCTACCCGGTAATTCGTTAAACGAAAAACCTTCGAGAGTAACTGTAGAATGCGAAAGCCGGTTTGCATGATAGGAGCGTCTATCTGCTCGCGTATCGCCACATAAAGACGTTCATGGTCGGCTGTATGGTCGTTTACCGTCGGTTCAGACATCTCAACGGCAAGCTTTCGGACCAAAGGGTCGAACTCGAAGACGCCTTCCTGTACATCACCGGCAAGCTCACTGAATCTGTGGGCGTCGGAATCCATCAGGATTTGACTTGTTTCAATGGTGTGGGACTTCGGAACAGTTATTGTCATATCCGAAAGAACCTTTGTTCCGCAGGCCAGAACGATATTTTCGCGGATCTCGTCCGGGGTAAGCAAGGTGGTGGGTCTGCTCTCGGATTGTCCTTTATCGATTACTACTTTACATTTACCGCAATACCCATCTCCCCCGCAAATGCTGCTTAAGTAGACGCCGGCCTTACGGGCAGCCTCAAGGAGAATCGTCCCGGCGGGGACTTCGGTTTTAAGGCCGCTCGGCTCAAAACAAACTGTGCATTGTTTCGGTTTCCCGTCCATTCTCAATTCTCATGAGCCCTGTTCCGCGACTCGTGAGGCGTTGAAAGTAGCGCCTCATCTCTATTTCCACACTTCCTGTAGAAACTTTGGTATCATCGATGACTCTCTTGGACCCACCATGATTTCCCAGCCTGTAGCCTCTTCGAGTTTGCCGCTCATCACCGCCACGTAGCCGGGGATTATCAGTTTGCGGTGCTTAACGAGGTTCTCGGCCTCAAATTTTGTCATGGCGTCGGCTACTGTCTTTTCGTTGAGCTTATCTCCTGAATAAGACGTCAACACACTGGTTCCCTCCGTATCAACGACAAGGATATAGCTCGGCACCCTGCTGGCCTCGACATCCGATTCCACGGTGTAGTATGTCAGTGAGAAGTTTGTTGTGAACATCAGGGGGGCATTGGCGTCCGGTTCCCCGATGGGATATACCTTCGGTTCTACCTGGATGGGCTTTTGTGGGTCGCTGAAGACATTCATCCTCGCTGTCAGCATGGGCAAAAACGCGGATGGCTCAGTTGTATTGACCACGACAATACTGGAATGCTTGCAAATCAGACTTGTGGCGTAGGTGGCCTGTTGGTCTGCATCGCCGTCAGGAACAAAGGACATCGTCGGATAGCCTAACGGCCTGAAGGTCTTTTTCAGGGCCAGTGTCCTTATCTTTGAGAGATTGAACAGTTGGTCACGCAGGCTCAATCCCTCAAGGCTTAATACCATATTCTCGACACCTTCAGCCTTAATTTTTTCGGTCAGGTCAGCAAGGGCATCGACTGAATCGGCACATACGGCGAGCGGGCAGTTGTTTTCTTTGGCGATTTTCGCCATTGCCTGTGCATTATCCGGTGTGGCCTTGCCGATTAGCGGGCAGCTATCGGCTGTCTTGGCGACTGCCGCGGCCACGACATCAGGCGAATCTGATACGAGAATTATGGCCAGCTTGCTGTTTTCTTTTACGGCTGCAGCGGCAGTGGCAAAAGCGTCGGCCGAACTACTATCGTTTATGACTGCTATAGCATTTGCTGAAATGTGCATCCCTACACGCTCGAATTGTAGTGCGTTTATGGATTCAATCCGGTCTTTTAATTCCTGGCCGGTGAGCTTATCCGACACGGTTACGGCCAAAACGGTAGGATTGTAAAATTTCTCTTCGTGTCGGAACATCACCGTTTCCTGCCCCGCCTGAACTTGATTGTCTCCGCTGCCAAATTGTACAAGGCATATCGGCGGTGCCGCGGCGGCTGCGAGTTGTTGCTTGGCTTCCTCTGAAACATCGGGGCAGTCTTCAAGTTTAGCGCGTTTTTGAGCAAGCTGCATGGCAAAGGCCAGACACGTAGGCATTCCGCACTTTTTACAGTTGGTTTTTGGTAGGAGTTTGAAGATTTCTAATCCTGTTAGCGCCATAATATTCGCCCTTTCCTTGTCTTTTATATCTCGTATTTCGTATCTCGCTATATATTTGCCGAGATACGCTTTAAGTTTCTTAGAACATGGGTTCCAAAGTCGTTATTGGGTGGCCGGCTTTAGTAATAAAGTCCAGGACTTCTTCTTCTGTGGTCGCCGAGGTTTCGTCGGCAATCTTGTTCAGAAATTCCTCGCCGCCAAGTCCGAGTTCCTCGGCCCTTTTGATGAAAGTATCTTTGATTTCTTCCTTCAGCATTTTAGGCATCCACACGATTCGCTGAATTCCACCTTCTGCGGCGATGAACTTTTTCGAGTTAATATAGTGCTTCGAATGTCCTATGAATCCCGGCGTCTGGTTTCCACCGCCAACGGTTCCGGCAAGGGTTGAGAATTTCATTCCGCACGGTGTCATCTCACTAAACTCACGGTTCACAATCATTATTCCCCCTGTAGACGGCAGAACAGCGGCGATGCATTCGAAGCAGCCGCACGAAGTCATTGGATCTGTAATCATGCTATACTGGCTCATTCTCTCGACTCCGCCGCCGCTGGCCTTTTGAACAAACTCATTGACCTTGTCCCACTGACCAATTTTAGATTCAATGCAGTTACCTTTCGCTATAGGCTGGTTCGGGCCCGACGGCGTTATTTCGTATGCCGCCCGGCAGTCCAGCCAGCTATAAGCACCGCACAGGCCCGGCCGTTCGGGAGAAACTACACATAAGTGATTCGGCGCAAAACTCTGGCAAAGTGTGCACGAATAAAACGTGTCTATGTCTTCGTCAACCATACCCGCTAATCTTGCATCACGCTCGGCATATACTTTCTGGGCCTGTTCCTGAAGTTTCAGGACCTGTTCTTCATCACTATATAACTTAATCTGCACCTTGTCTATAATGCTCGAAAACTGCTCGTGGAACATTGCATGAAGGAGCTTTCCGATGTGTTCGAGTCTAAAGCCCGCCTTGAAGGCATCTTTGCTGATTCTCATCCAGTTACCATCCCGCTGGCCCATGTGCCAAAGACCCTGTGCCTCATTCATAAATGTATGTATCTGGCGTTCCAGCACCGGTTCGAAGTCGGGCTGCATTTTTCTGCCCGCAACTTCAACCATTATCCCTAACGGCATTCTGCCGCCCGCCTCAACTGAATCTACGTCCGGCCCATCAAGGGTTATCTTTCCATCTTCAACGGCTTGGATGTCCTGCATCCGGAGCCACTCAAACGCCGGTGTCCTTTGCCCGCCAAATTCGCAGTGCATATCGTCTTTTCTGATACGTTCACCTTCAAACGCCGGGCTGTGAGCGACGGGGATGTCTACATGTGCTACCTTTATCTTCAGACCGCGAACTTCGATGGCCTTTTCCACAATCTGCTCGTGTGGCACATTCGAGACAACATGCTCGTAAGTGCAAACGCCGGTAGGAAGGATTTCCGGAATGTCGGAGTCGGCGATTGTCGGGAAGCCGTAATTGATTGCCCCGGCCGCCGTGGCGTACCATTCGTCGGTAACTTCGCCGAGCGCCATCACGAATGCGAAGACCCGGTTCTTGTTATAGAGCAGGTTCCGCCGGAAGTCTCCTGGTTGAACACCTCCAAAGCTAAGGGCCGCCCGGCTGGCAAATCCCAACGCGTAAATCGCTGATGTTATGTCGCGTCCGAAGGGTACCAGCCGTGTGTCCCAGCCTAACTGGACGCCGCCTTCGACAAGCTGCTCGGCAAAAGTAGTGCCGTTATGGTGTGCGTGCATAAAGACGTAAAGGCAGCGTTCCTGAAGTTTCCTCGCTATTTCAACTGCTGTTTCGACATCGGGTGCAGCACCGGCTATCGCTGCAAATCCCGGTGCCGAGCCGTCTACGAACTGGATGCCACGCTCTCGCATAATCACGTCGTCTGCCGCTCCCAGCCAGATACCGTCTACAGGATTAGGACCGATTAGATACTTGCAGGCTTCGATTATCTCCTCTGCAAAAAGGGTGGCCATACCCGCATCCAATGTGGGGCCAAGATATGGCAGCCACATGTCCTCCGTAACCGGTTCGGGCATTAGGGATTTGATTTCCTCTTCCATCACCTTCTCAAAATCGGCCAAAGTTTCCACTGCGTGACCGGTCATCGAGTAAATAATCGGTATATAGTAACCGGTGTTCGGAAACTCGACCTTGCAGTCTCTTCCTTTTTGCTCGATAGCTTTGGCTAATATCTCTTTGGCCTGCTCAACTATTTTATGAGCTCCGTTTATCGCGCTTGTCGCAATGATTTTTGACATTAACAGGTCTCCTTATTTCTGATTTTCCCTCAGGTTTTTGCTATTCAACGGTCAATGCCCGACGTTCTTCCATGTCGTAGAGTTTCCGTTCTTTTTCCACGTTTATTCCAAGAGCATCGCGTTTGGCTTCAATGTGTTTTATCATCATACCGGCGGCCTTGATTGGATCTAATTCAAAGGCCCACTTGCCACCGAAATCCTTTTCAATTTCGTCAGTTAAATAACGCGTGAGGTTCGGGGCGCCGACGATAGGTAGCGGCTCGGCAATCACGGTGTAAACGCCTGAAGCGACAAAATACATTCCGATGGAGATGGCCTTTTCCGACATCCATTCGGGCGCGGCCCCGGCAACAGGCAAATCTGAAATATCCTCACCAAGCCCCCCTTCGGCTACCACGTTTGAGAGGATTGTCAAAATCCTGCTGTTGTCAACGCACGAGCCGACATGAAGCACCGGTGGTATTCCTACTGTCTCACACACCTCCGCCAAGCCTTTACCGCAATATTTCGCTGCCGAATCCGGTCTCATCAGGCCCGCCTTCGCGGCGGCAATCGCGCTGCAGCCTGTGCTTACTACCAAAACATCGTTTTTGATGAGCTCCTTAATCATCGCCAGGTGGCAGTAGTCCTGTACCTGTTTCGGATTATTGCAGCCCACAACTCCCGCCGCACCACGAATCCGTCCGTTAATGACATTGTCATTTAGAGGACGATAGCTGGCACGAAAACGACCGCCGAGATGATAGAAGATATTCTCCGTAGTGAAACCCGCAATACCGCGTTCCACCGTTTTCGGAATATTGGGTTTGCCCTTTCTGTTCTCAAAATTCTCGATACCAACCTTAATGATTTGTTTCGCTGTTTCCGATGCTTTGTCCTCGTGGAACTCGATGTGTTCTGCCCCTTCAATTTTGCATTTCGGAGAAGTGGTGATTAATTTCGTGTGGAAGCAGTCGGACAGCGAGGAGAGCGAAGGCATAATACACTGAACATCCACCAGCATAACCTCTACCGCGCCCGTCATCAGGGCCAGTTCCTGGTGAAGAAAGTTACCTGCGACAGGTATCCCGTGTCGCATAAGGATCTCATTGGCGGTGCAGCAAATTCCGGCAATATTTATACCCTTGGCGCCTTTGCTTTTTGCCATTTCCACAAGCTCGGGTTCCTGAGAAATTACTGCGATTATGTCTGAAAGTGTCGGCTCATGACCGTGAACAAGAATGTTTACCTTGTCCGGGTCCATCACGCCGAGGTTGGCTCCAAACCGAATCGGGGACGGGCTCCCAAACATAATGTCCGAAAGCTCGGTTGCGATTAGAGAGCCGCCCCAGCCATCCGCCAGGCTGCAGCGTATCCCCTGCTTCACCAGGTTTTTGTAGTCGGAGCCTACCCCCATGTGCGTCCTGTGCATAATTTCCACGACCTCACGGTCAACAGATCGCGGGGTTACTCCCTGTTCTTTCCAGATTTTCTGCCTTGTTTTTGGCGGGTAAGCTGCCGCACTGATAAGCGTCCCTTCTTGTTTGCCGAATTCGGCCAGCGCTGCATCCGCTAACTCATTTCCAATTTCCTTCGAGTCTCTGCCTTCGACCTTGATACCGAATCTTGCCGCCACTTCCCTTAATTTTAATTCGTCCTTGATCGTATAGTCACAACTATCGCTTTCCGTCGCCATCTTGAATGTATGAGCGATGTCACGACCATGGTCGGAATGTGCCGCCGCACCGGCGGCAATCATTCGCAGCAGGTTACGTGCTGCTATCGTATCAGCCGTTGCACCACATATACCCGCTTGCGGCATTTCTTCAAAAGGATTAACGCGACACGGACCCATAGAACAATTTCGACAACAAATACCCAGTTTGCCGAAACCGCATTGTGGTTCTTGTTGTTCAAATCTGTCCCAGGCGGTTTCTATACCCGCCTTGCTTAAGTTTTTTAGCATTTCCTGTGCTGCTTTGTCTTCGCTATGTTTTTTCGAATCCATACACAATACCTCAGTAATTACTTAACCTTAATAATTTGAAAAATGATTCTTATACCATTTTTTATTCCGTGTTTCAAGCGGCTTATTGCTTCCAGCCGCACGTCCACGGTAGAACCTTATTTTTTACGAAACGTGACTGCCCCAAGCTGTGCAACGGTCTTTAATCTTCTGCATTTCGGACACAATCGAAGACGTTCACGGAATTCTTCACTATTTAGATTGGCTTTTGTCAAGGCTTGCTCATTTACCGGTGTGCTGGCTATAAGCGATCCGCATTCCTGGCAGACAAGCATCTTTGCCCGTGATTTGAAGGGCGAAATCTCTATTTCCTTCTCTTCTTCGTGGAACCTGACTTTGATGGTTCCAACCGGACAGATTGCAGCACATGCTCCACATCCGATGCAATCCTCGGAAGGCTGCCGGAAGGGCGCAGCCACAGCTTTATCCACGCCGCGACCGGCAAATCCGATAGCGGCTTTACCGATTATATGCTCACATATCTGAACACATAATCCGCACAGGATGCAGTTTCGCTGGCTCTCTGTTACCTTCGGGTAGCGCGTCTCTTTCACACCCATGCGCTTGGCCAGTTCCTTTAACTCCTGGCTCTCCGGCGCCTTGGCGAGCAATAGCTCCATCACACCGCGACGGGCCTGCTGTGCTCGTTCACTGGAGGTATAAACTGTAATATCCCGGCGTACCGGATAATTACAGGCGGTAACAAGTTGTCTCCATTCACCGCGATCAAGCTCAACCATACAAATCCGACACGATGCATCGCATGGGACGGATGGGTGATAGCACAAGGTGGGAATCCAGATTCCGGCCCTTCTTGCGGCATCCAGAATCGTAGCGTCCTTTTTGACCCTGACCTTGCATCCGTCTATCGTTACTGTTGGCACTGGATAATCCTTCCTTATACTTTTAACACCGCTGCAAACGGACATTTTTCCCAGCAGGTCCCGCAGAGTGTGCATTTTTCCTGGTCAATTACATGGGGAACCTTTTTCTCGCCGGTAATGGCGTCCACAGGGCAGTTCTTCATACAAATACCGCAGGCCTTGCAGGCTTCCGAATCGATTTCATAACGGAACAGGCCCCGGCACTCCTTTGCAGGGCAGTGTTTTTCTTTAATATGCGCATCGTACTCGTCACGGAAATAGCGTATTGTGGAGATAATGGGATTTGCGGCGGTCTTGCCGAGGGCGCATAAAGCCGTCCCATCCAGCAGTTCTGCCAGGCCCTCAAGCCTCTCCACATCGCCGACCTGACCCTCTCCATCGGTTATACGGTCGAGAATATAAAACATCTGGGCCAGGCCTTCCCGGCAGGGAGTGCATTTACCGCAGGATTCTTCCTTCAGAAAGTTAGTGAAATACTTGGCGACATTGACCATGCAGGTGTCCTCGTCCATAACGATCATGCCGCCGGAGCCCATCATTGAACCGAGTTTTGTAAGCTCGTCGAAGTCGACGCGGGCATCGAGGTGTTCTGCCGGTATGCATCCGCCGGAAGGCCCGCCTGTTTGGACTGCCTTGAAACTCTTGCCATCGCGTACTCCGCCGCCAATCTGATCGATAATCTGCCGCAGTGTGATACCCATGGGCACTTCCACAAGCCCGGTATTGACTACCTTTCCGACAAGGCTGAACACCTTGGTCCCCTTGGACTTTTCCGTTCCAATCTCGGCAAAGGATTTTCCTCCCCGGTTTATGATGGCAGGAACATTCGCCCATGTTTCCACGTTGTTAAGGTTGGTAGGCTTTTCCAGCAGGCCGCTTTCCACGGTGTGGACGTATTTTGCCCTTGGCTCACCCGACCGACCCTCCAGAGAGGCCATCAGGGCCGTGGACTCGCCGCAAACGAATGCTCCGCCGCCGCGGTTGATTCGAATATCGAATGAAAACGAACTGCCCAGGATGTTCTTGCCCAACAGCCCAAACTCCCGGGCTTGTGAGATTGCCATTCTCAGATGCTCAACCGCAAGAGGATATTCATTGCGGACGTAAATATAACCCTGATTAGATCCAATTGCATATGCCCCGATTAGCATGCCCTCAATAACAGAATGAGGATTCCCCTCCATAATAGAGCGGTCCATGAAGGCCCCGGGGTCTCCTTCGTCTCCATTGCAAATAACATATTTTGTCGAACCTTTGGCCTCGCGGCAGGAACGCCACTTTCGTGCGGTTGGGAAGCCGCCGCCGCCACGGCCCCTCAGGCCCGCTACCTCCACCTCTGATATTACCTCGTCCGGCGTCATAGAGGATAGAACCTTTGCAAGGGCCTTATATCCACCTTCGGCGATGTAGTCCGTGATTTTCGTGGGATCTATCAACCCGTTATTGCCGAGAACAATGCGCTCCTGAACTTTGTAGAAATCTATCTCGTCTGCTTTCTCGGCCTTTTTCCCTGTATTGGGATCCTCATATAACAGCCTTTCGACGACCCTTCCTCCCATCACTGTTTCACGGAAGATCTCGGCCACGTCGGGCTCTTCAACCTGTTGGTAGAAAATCTGCCCCGGCTCGACCACAACAATTGGACCTCGCTCGCAGAATCCGTGGCAGCCGACACATTTTGCCTCGACTTTAACGTCCTGACCTGACTGCTCGACCGCCTCGCAGAAAAGCTCATACAGTCTGCGCGAGCCTTTGGCTGCGCAGCCTGTTCCGATGCAAACCCTCACAGATTTAGCGGCAGGCCCGCCCTCAATACGAAGTTTCTGCGCGAGGGTTTCGATATCGGCACTATTAGTAAATTTGGTGGAGACACTAATCACTTTGGGCCTCCTTTGCTGTGGTTTCGGCAGCCTCCTCCGGGCTAAGATTGTGAAGAATTTCAAGTGCGGATTCCGGCGTAACGCCATCGTAGTACTTTCCGTCCACCACCATTACCGGTGCAAGTGCACATGCGCCGACACAATTGACGGCCTGAAAGCTGAATAAGCGATCGCGGGTCGTTCCGCCCGGCTCTACCATGAATTCCTTGCAGATGGCCTCGGAAATACTCCCTGAGCCCTTAAGGTAACACACTGTGCCCATACAAAGCGATACGTCGTGCGCCCCCTTTGGAGCGAGCCTAAATGAAGAATAGAACGTCGCCACCGCATAAAGACGGCTTAGCGGTATTCCAAGTTCCTTGCTAAGAGAGCGTACGTACTCTGCCTTCAAATATCCGCATTCAGCCTGAAGGTCCTGCATCATAGGTATGAGCATCCCGGCTTCAGCATCATAACGGTCAATTATCTGTTCTATGATTTTGTTGTCTTCGGTCATATTCACTATTACCTTACCGGTTCGTAACCGGGATAAACGGTTGAGTATATTTAAGGCTTGGCTTAATGTCAATAGCCCTTTGGGTTATGGACATAAGCATTTATCCGGTCCGTAGTTATACGGTCTCGATAGTCACCTCCTTGCCTCTTTTCCGCAGTTCTTCAGCGATTTCCCTAACTACTGCCAGCTTCATGCCCAGTTGTCGGGGCAGGTCGGGATTTTGATGGGCCGGATTCACGCTCAGGCCCACTATGAAATGAATGTGGTCTACGTCCAGACAAAGTCGGAGCAAAGCCGAGGCTGCATCGGTTTGATACTTTACCCCTTCCTGATCTGTGCTTGAGTGAAGGAGCTCATTGGTCCTGGTAAGTGTCAGAATCCCTTCGGTTATCAGGTCAATGCCCTCCAGCCTGGCCAATGGGGGAACATCGGCTTTCATCGTGGCAAGATCTACTTCTAATGGTTTGTCTCCCAGATAGCGTGCGACAATCTTTGCGGTGGTTCCGCCGCAAACCGCCAGAAATCCGGGACGTTGTGTGAATTTGGCGAGGATTGCATCGTCTTCGCTGCTGTCCGCTGGCGGGCCCGTCAAGATGGTGGCCATAAGCTTGTGCCGTACCTTTATAACGGCCACGCTCACATCGTCTCCGGGCTTGCCGCAGTAAAGGTCCCAGGCAGCCTCCGAAAGCTTGTCGGCAAGCTGCTGGGCGGAAAGGTCCGGGTGGCAGTGTTCTTCCAGGAAGCGTGCGACCTGCTCAGCGCCCCATCCAAGAGGATAAAGTCCCCCGATACCTGCGTTTAAAACACCATCGGAGACAAAAACCAGCCAATCACCGACTTTCATTTCAAATTCCAGTTCACGAATGGTCTTGCCTTCAATTTCTCGTTCCTCGTAGGGCAGGGAGACGGACTTGCGCTGCCGCAAAAGAACTACCGACGGCGTATCGAACTCCACCACACGCGCGTGTCCTTCTGTAAAGAATTTTCCGATTGAAAACGTGCTATAGGCCAGCTTTCGGACCTCACAAACCGGCAGGGTCCTGCTCAATGTCTCCACTACTTCGCCTAACGAAAGCTCATTCTCCATCAGGTGCATGACGATTTGCGTAGTCAAAGTAGACAGTATATTGGCTTTGACACCGCTTCCCAGTCCGTCTGAAAGGGCCAGCATCACCGAATCGGCATGACGGGCAACAGCTATATTGTCACCGCATAGTTCTTCACCATGTTTTTGGAGCTGTTTTCCGCCCCACTCGTAAAAGAACTTCATCACTGACCTTCTTCCTGATAGAGCGAGATAAGCTTTGTCAAAAGCACCTTGGTCTCTGCCGTAGTTTCACCCAGCAATCTCGCTATTTCCTGCGCCGTCTGCATCTGCCGTGAGATAACTTCCTGTGCCCGCTCCAGCGTCTGTGCTTTCAGGTCGAGAAAGTCTTTTCTGGCCTTCTCCTCCTCGGAGATGTCGATGAAGATACCACAGTAAAGATCCTCCCCCTCAATGGGGAAAATACCAACGCGGAAGCTTACACCATGCTCAGGGATGCTCTCTTTGACCATTAGCGAGCCGCCCGCTTCGATAGCACTTTCGAAGCAATCGGAATGGACGAAGTCCTTGGCCAGGTGATCCAGAAGATCCTCGTTTTCGCATCGAAACATTCTAAGAAAGGCCGGATTAACAAAGCGAATGTGTGTTTTTTTGTCCACCAGAAGAACACCATTCGGTGTATGCTGTAATATCGCGCTTGTATGTGTGTCTACCTGGCTTTTGGGAAGTTTCATATTAACTTCTCCTTTTACGACGTCTCTTTGCAGTGCCTTTTTTAGGTGTCTTTTTCTTCTTGAGGGCCCCCAGAACTTTCTTTCGGAACATTTCGGCCCCCTCTGCCGCACTGGGACTGCTTAAAATCTCATTCCCGATTTTCCAGTTTATTCCCTCTCCACAACGCTCCATACAGAATGAGCCCTTCAACTCGACCTTGTCCTCCAGACCTTCTTTGGTCAGAAAGTCGTTAAAACGAGTTATCATCTCTCGTGCACCCTTGATATGGCACGAGCTGCCGACACAAACGGTCACGGTAATCATTGAGTACTCTCTTGAGATTCCTTATTCTGTTTATTTTTCTGAGTTGACCAGACAAGGTCCTGGGCCGCGCGTTGACGTTTGCCGGCCGCCAATTCCTTTTCGCTGCCTAATCGAAGCGCTTTTGTAGGACAAGCCTCAACACAGGCCGGTATTTGTCCTGCTCTGGCTCGTTCGAAGCAAAGGTCGCACTTGACCATTACTTTGCCGTCATGGGAGACCTCGATAACTCCGAAGGGACAGGCAACAAGGCAATACTTGCAGCCGATACACTTGTCCTTTTCAATCAATACAGGCCCATTAGTTTCATCTCGATGTATCGCCCCTGTCGGGCAAACCGTAATACAAGGTGCATCCTCACAATGCCTGCACTGCAGTGGGACGGCAAATTCCCCCGCCGCCTGCACAGTCACTCTGCTCTGTGGTTTTGGCATCTCATGAATCGCCTCTTGAAGGACCTTGGACTCTGAATGAGCCACTGCACATGCTATTTCACAGCTTTTGCATGCCAGACATTTGTCGATGTTTACGATTATACCTTGATTTTTCATGTCCATCTTTTTCTCCGGGATAATACGACTTAACTGGGCTTCCTATGCTATGAAGACACAATCCCTTCACCTATCAGGTCTTTTAACTTATCTTTTGCGTCTTTTAACGTCCCCACCAGTTCCGGGCAGGCGCTAAAGACCGGCTTGAATTCGAGGTCTGCTTTTTGAACGGAAGGGCTATACGGAACACTTCCCAGCAGAGAAACGCCTTTCAATTGAGATTGTATCACATCCGTTTGGGCTGTTTCGGTAATTTTGTTGGCGATAGCCGCAACGTTTTTGATTCCTAATTCTCTTGCCATTTTCGCTACGTTGTTGGCCGTTTCAATGCTCCTTCCGCCTGGCTCTACAATTACTACAAATGCATCCACACCTTGCACGCTCGCTCTGCCCATAAACTCAACGCCGGCGGCCAAGTCAACCAAAACCATCTCCTGACGCTGCAGTATCGTATGGGTAAGTAGTGCCTTCAAAAAAGTACCTTCCGGGCAGGCACA
>Ga0209536_100004294_pt1 | contig 22537 bp, 20 predicted proteins | sample DeeMarSeWOR28_12_FD_187461 | JGI IMG/M metagenome (GOLD analysis project Ga0209536, IMG submission 187461) | Marine sediment microbial communities from White Oak River estuary, North Carolina - WOR-2-8_12 (SPAdes) (version 2) | ecosystem: Environmental > Aquatic > Marine > Intertidal zone >... | reverse complement strand
CGATATCGCTTGTGAGGACCGGTAAACCGGCCATAATATATTCAAAGAATTTATTCGGGAGGGCATAGCTATAGTTAACACTGGTTTTTTCGAAAAGTACTACACCGATATCAGCCTGTGCTGATGTTGATATAAGCATTTCCATATCGATATAATTCTTTATAAGAACCTTTGCCCGTAAATTCAGCTGATCAATAAGCATCACCAAATATTCCAACAATTCTCCGCTTCCGATAATCACCAGTCCTGTATCTTCCAATTGCGCCACAGCGTGAATCAGATTTACCAATCCTCTTCCCGGTTGCAGATATCCATGATACACGAGCATATTGGTAAACGGCCTCGGAAACGGTGCGGCTTTTTCTTTTGATGGCATCTCCCAAACGGGCAGATTTCTGATTACCCCACAATCCCTGATATTCGGGTAGCGTTCGCGGTATTTCCGTGCCAGAGGTTCAGAGACCGTAAACATTACAGTTACATATCTGATGAGCAGTTTCTCGACCATCATCCATAAGCGGCCGCGGACCGGATGACGATTGAAAACCTCAAGTCCGGCATAATATTCATGGGCATCGTAGATCAGATGTTTACGTTTACAAATGGCAAGTAAGGCGGCTGCCGGAAGCACCCATAAGTCATGTGCATGTAAGATATCTGTTCTTTCAGGCAATAAGAGTAAGAACAGCCTTAAATTAAAGTGAATGAATTTCAACGGTCCGCCCTTGGGAAAGGGCGAAATAATCCGGCGAACACTGCCGAACGAGGTTGTTTGGTATTTTGTTTCACCTTTTCGCCCCAGACAAATGACCAGCACCCGGATACTATCTTTGACCGCAGTAGATGCCTGATTGATTATCCGGCGGTTATAGTCAATGGGATTGATAGTGAGATGCGTCAGATGCATAATAATTCAGATTCCAAGAATTTTCGATCCGCTTCCTAGGATTGCTCGAGGTTTAATTTAAATGAAGTTTTGTCGCAGGTGATTCGATAGCGGTTTCCGCTGATATGATCGACTTTGTAAATGCGTGAGGCTCGCGGAGACATTTTCTCATTCAGCTCAATCGCAAATGTTTTCATTGCGGCTGGCTTTGTGATCGTGATTTCATATTCAGTACTGACTTTTATTTCAACCTTTACCCGCTGCTCAATCCACTTGTATATATTCATGAGCGAATCGCTGTAAGCCCCCCGATGTTCGACCTGTTGGAGCAGCCATTCCCATAACCGGTTATAATTGGTCTGCATGAAATTACTTGGATGCAGGAGTCCGACGATCAGACCCTCATATTGTTCAACCTTCGCGATCAATTGTTCGACGATCGCAATTAGTTCCTCAGGGCTATCTGTTTCTTTTGGAAGATTATATTCGAAGAAAGTCAGGGAAAATTCCCATATGGGAACAATTTTATCTTTTTTAAAATTATAGCACCGGAACGGATGACTGGTTCCCGCTCTGAATCCGTATTGATAATTGTATCCAAGGCTGGTATCGTAAGCAAAACCGGCATCAGCAGCCAGCTGCCACAGACGGGGAAACTTGGCCCTCAGATAATGTTGCCGCAGACCAAATGGCTTTTGATTTGTCGCATTTTCCAGGCTCTTCCGCTCTGCGGTATATTTACCGGCTTTATCGAATGCCTTCAGACTTGAATGCAATCCGATTTCATGACCTTCCTTAGAAAGTTCTGCAATCAACGTCCGGAATTTTCTTGAGGTGATATTATACCGAAAGTGTAAACCCTCGAACATCTTGACCAGAAAATAAAAGCTGGCCTTGCGCTTATATCTTTTATACAGATCCAGTAGTTGCGGGTATGTCCAGACACTGGCATCCTCTGCGGCAATTTTTTTATTTAGATCCTCTGCAGATTTCTGATTGGCACCGATCTTTGAAATCAGGTTTACTCCCCGCTGCAGCAGGCGTTTTTTCAGACTGACTCCCCGGGTAAGATCAACATCATGGGTAAAAGCAATCGCAAATGATTGCCCCCCCGGCCAGGGCAGAATCCGGATGAATGAACCGAGGCTTTTCCTAATGATGACATCCAGGTAAGCAATCAATGTATCCACGAGTGGATCATCCAGGCTCTGATGTCTGGCCAATACCGACGTTGAATGATCCGTTATCGTCTCTTCTGCGAAATGACGCCATTTTTCTTCGAAACGGCTCAGATGATAGAAAATATTGGTATAGAGATCGAACGGGATTAATATCTTTTGTCCTTTTTCGCGGGAATAAAAACCTGCCACCTTATTAAGCCGCCAACCTTGAAGATTCTGTTCGGGCATTTGTGATCCAAGAATGGGTATTGCACGGCCACGCCAATCGAAAAGATTGACCTCCTTCTCGAAATCTTCCAGCTTATTCAACAGACCGCTATCGAAAATTTCAATTGAGGTGGTAGGCTCAACAATCTTCAGTGGATCACTGTTGCCGTACCGGATGATGACACCTCCTTTACCAAGGTTATCCGGTTTGTCGCCTATTCGATAAGGATAACCCAGTACACTGGATATAAACTGGATGACATAGGCTACTCTTGGACTGTCCTTCTTTCCGGCATAAAAGAAGATATTCACAATCGCCTCCTCCGGGTTAAATTTGCCTTGCGCAGTTTGAGCATGAATGAAAGCGGAAAATCTGCTTTACCAGACACACGAAACCCCAAATTAAGGCTACCTCCAAAAGACCGTTTAAATCTCTCAATCTCTCGATGACCGGCCCCCATAAAATCAAAGAGATGATGAGTTCCCGAATATTTTTTAAGCAGGTGATGCACGATATATGCGGCGCCCAATCCGGTTGAATCGTCACTGCCAGCCAGCAGGTCATACACTACCCGTTGGTCCAAAACAATTACCCGCCCAGAAATTATTTTATTTTCAGATGTGGCAGTATAAATTTTCACCTGTGGCAATTTAATGATCATGGCCAATATTTTCTCAATCAACGATATATCTGCAGGTGGTCGCATTTGGTGCCGGTGATAACTCTTCTGGTACATCTCAATAAAATTTCCGATATTCGTTGTTTCCATGATAGATATACCAAGATTCCCGGCCTCTTTTATTTTTCTTCTGATACCCTGATTATATCCGCTCCAAAGATCTTTGTTGTTATTCAATTTTATCTGATAGGTAAAAACCGGTTGTACCTGACACCCTGTCCATTGGAAACTCCGGATGTCATAAAATCCAATACAGGTATCGATCACCCAGTAATGATAATGTTTCATCAAAAACCGGGCAAATGCGTCGCTGTATTTCAGAGTCCGGGCGATCGCTTTATGACGACCGGCATCATCCATAGCACGGATCAATGGCCCGTTGAATGGGAAGAGTGGAAGGGGTGTGGCCATTGTAAATCCCCATTTGCTGTTTTCAAAAAGCATTAATCCGGCCAGAATCTCATCTCCCCGTTGACAAACCAAAATACGCAAGGGCCGGTCCGTTGCCATGGAAATGATATTCGCCCATTCTGACCGGTGAAAAAAAGACCCCTGGGGTGTTTTCTCTGTGAAAGCATCCCACAGGGGATAATCTTCTTCTGCCAACGTCTTTATTTCTACGGACGGCATAAGAACTAACTGAGCAATTTTACGATGATAGCTTTCTGGACATGCATGCGGTTCTCAGCTTCATCAAATACAATTGATTGTTTACCGTCGATCACTTCATCAGTTATTTCGTCACCGCGATGTGCCGGCAGACAATGCATAACATAGGCATGCGGTTTTGCATGTTTAAGAAGCCCGGAATTCACCTGATACCTTGCAAATACCTTTTTCCTTTTCACAGTTTCGGCCTCCTGCCCCATTGACGCCCAGACATCGGTATATACCACATCGGCATCAGCTACAGCTCTAACCGGATCGGATTCGATTTCAACTGTACTGACTGTGGCTTCCCGGGCATATTTTAACGTCTTTATGTCAGGTTCATATCCGGAGGGAGAGCAGATAGTCAGGTGCATTGGTAATCTGGATGACAGATTTATCCAAGAATTGGCCACATTATTACCGTCGCCGACATATACGACTTTGAGATCATCAAGATGTTTCCGGTGCTCAAGGACGGTATATATATCCGCCATTATTTGACAGGGATGATTATAATCAGTCAGACCATTGATGACCGGTACCCTCGAATATTCCGCCAGTTCCAGAATGTGTGCATGATCAAACAGTCTGGCCATGATAATATCATTATAACGCGAGATAACCTGTGCAACATCTTTCACAGCTTCCCGTGTTCCCACACCGATATCTGTCGGCGCAAGATATAAGGCATACCCACCCAACTGATACATGCCGGTTTCGAATGAAACGCGGGTTCGGGCCGAGGGTTTGGCAAAAATCATCGCCATTGTTTTACCGGCGCATAGCGGGTGTGATTCGCCCCGTTTTGTTTTTTCCTTAAGATCTCGAGTCAGATCAAAGATCGATTCGATTTCTGTCTTTGAATAGTCAGCTATCGATAAAAAATCCTTTTTCAAGCATTGTACTCCTTGTGAAGAATCAGTTCATCTTTCGCGTAATCTGCCGGGAAGCACATTTTTCAAACCGCATTTTGCATAGTATAATCAGCACAGAAATAAATGAAAAGAGACCTGAGAATATATATGCACCAGCGCTTGAATAAGATATGTTATGATTTTCCCTGTTATTTTTCCGAGGGGAGTGCGCTGCGGCTATCCACTTAGAGTATATATTTACTCAGATCCTCATCGTGCACAATCGCATCAAGTCTTTCTTTGACCATTTCGAGATCGATCTTAATCTGTTTTTGTTTCAGTTCCGGAACCTTAAACAAGATCTCTTCAAGCAGTGTTGACATGATCGTATGTAAACGACGGGCACCGATGTTTTCAGTCTTCGAATTGACCAGTGCGGCAATACGGGCGATTTCAGCGATCGCCTCATCGGTAAGGGTTAATTGAACGTCTTCGGTAGCCAGCAGAGCGGTATATTGTTTAATCAGGGCGTTCTCCGGTTCGGTAAGAATTTGTACAAAATCCTGTTCAGAAAGGCTGCTCAGTTCGACCCGGATCGGAAATCGGCCCTGCAATTCCGGGATGAGATCCGATGGTTTTGACACATGAAACGCTCCGGATGCAATAAACAATATATGATCTGTTTTAATCACCCCATACTTGGTTACAACGGACGTTCCCTCAACTACCGGAAGCAGATCTCGCTGAACGCCTTCCCGGGATACATCGGGTCCATGGGTGCCCGCGCTGGGTCCGGCAATTTTATCGATTTCGTCGAGAAATACGATTCCCGAGTTCTCAACCCGATTCTTGGCCTCGCGGATTACTTCTTCCATATCGATCAATTTTTGCGCCTCCTGCTGGGTGAGAATTTTGATCGCTTCAGGAACCGTGGTGCGGCGTTTTTTGATCTTCTTTGGCATGAGCCCGCCGAACAAATCCTGTAGATTCATACCCATTTCTTCAATACCTACCGGTGTGAAGATCTGCATCATCGGCGCGGCGTCGGCCGGTACATCTATCTCGACCAGTCGATCATTTAGTTTTCCTTCCATTAGTTGCGCCCGCAGTTTTTCGCGGGTTCGCTGATGCCGTAATTCCAGATCATCATCTTCCTGCATCTCACCAACCGGTTTTGGCTTCCTGGAGATTGGTGGCAGAAGAATATCCAGCACACGTTCAACGGCCATTTCATGTGCTTTACTTTCCACCCTTTTGGTCTGTTCTTCCCTGACCATCTGAACGCTGATATCAGTCAGATCGCGAATGATCGATTCGACATCCCGTCCCACATAGCCAACTTCCGTAAATTTTGAAGCTTCGACTTTGATAAACGCTGCCTCTGCCAGTTTCGCCAGCCGGCGGGAGATTTCGGTTTTTCCGACACCGGTTGGTCCGATCAAAATGATGTTATTGGGCATTATTTCATCACGGATACGCCCCTTGACCATCTGCCGACGCCATCTGTTGCGCAGTGCGATGGCCACCATTTTTTTCGCCTGGTTCTGCCCGATGATATATTTATCAAGTTCATTGACTATTTGCTGGGGGGTAAGTTCTTTCATTTAAAGTTGCTCAATGATTATATTTTCATTTGTGTAAATACAGATTTCGGATGCGATTTTTAACGACTCCTGTACAATTTTGGAGGCATCCAGGTTGGAATGGCGGACGAGACTCCGGGCAGCAGCCAGCGCAAAGTTGCCACCTGATCCTATGGCAATAATGCCGTCATCCGGCTCGATAACATCGCCCGTACCGGAAACCAGGTAAGTGTATTTCTTGTCCATAATCGCCAGCAGGGCTTCAAGTCGCCGGAGATATTTATCGGTGCGCCAGTCTTTGGCTAATTCGACGACTACCTTTGGCAAATTACCGGAGAAGCGTTCAAGTTTCTCTTCGAAGCGTTCAAACAAACTGAAGGCGTCTGCGGCGGCGCCGGCAAAGCCGGTTAAAATTGTATCATTATATATTTTCCGTACCTTACGAGAGTTGCCTTTCATTACTGCATTCCCCAGAGTAACCTGACCATCCCCCCCCATAGCGGTAACACCGTTATGTCTTACTCCTACAATAGTGGTTCCGTAAATAACATTCTTTGCGTGATCAAACATGGGAATTCCTTATTATCAAAGGGAAAAGTATACTAGATATTTTTCCGCAGTCTTGCAACCGGTATGTTGAGCTGTTCACGATATTTTGCCACTGTTCTCCTCGCGACCGGATATCCTTCGGCAGTTAATATACTGGAAATTCTGTCGTCGCTCATCGGTTTTTTTGAATCTTCCTGCTCAACCATTTCACGGATACGATTTTTAATTTTTCGGGTGGAAATTTCTTCGCCATCATCTGTCTCAATCCGCTCGTTGAAGAAGTACTTTAATTCAAACACCCCATAATCTGTTTGCACATACTTTCCATTTACGACACGGCTGACAGTTGAGATATCCATATTGATTATTTCGGCGATCTCACGCATAATTAATGGACGGATATGTGCAGGCCCACGGGCAAAAAAATCATATTGCTTTTCCAATATGGCCCGCATAACATTTAGCATCGTTATTTTTCGCTGGTAAATGGAATTGATAAACCATTTCGCGGATTCAATTTTTTTACGAATGTATTGCCTGGTTTCAGTATCCGTCTGATGTTTGTTCTGCAGTAGCCGCTTGTAGGTCTTACTGATGCGCAATGGCGGAATATTCCAATCGTTCAGTGAAACAACAAATTCATTTTCTACTTTTTCAACAATAAAATCCGGAACTATATAATTATGCTTTGAATTATAAATGCCCTCACCGGGTTTTGGATTCAACCTGGATATCTCTTCAACGGCGTTTTTCAGTTCTTCGCGATCAACATGTAATTCATTCAGCAATTTTTCAAAACGCTTATTCTTAAAATCCTCAAAATGATCACGAACCAGAATTGTGGCCAGTTCGGTATGACCCGGTTCACCTGTGAGCTGTGCCAGAAGACATTCCCGCAAATTGCGGGCGCCGATCCCAAGGGGATCAAAATGCTGAATCCGATGCAGGATAAATTCCACCAAGTCCATGTCACACTCAAAAATTTGCGCCACACTTTCAATTGAAAGATGTTCATCCAAATAGCCATCATCTTTGATATTCCAGATCAGGTATTCACCCACTTTGTGTTCTGTTTCACTTAGGGACAGGTAATTTAACTGCTCGAGCAGATGTTCAGTCATTGTTGTGACGACGACTTCCGGGCGCTCATACTCTTCCTCATTTTTATCTCTGGGTATTCTGATCTCGAACGATTCCTCATCATTGATCATCGTATCCCAGTCGATTTCTTCCTGCGCCTCTTTCAACTCTTTCAGATCGAGATCTCCATTGTCTGTTTCATCGGTGATCTCAATCTCCTTCTGGATTTCTTCCGCTTCATCCGAATCGGATTCCTGTGTATCTATCTCAAGCTCCTGTTCCTCTTCCATTCCTTCCTCCAGCACAGGATTGAGCTCGAGCTCGGTCTGAATCTTTTGTTCCAAATTCAGGATAGGTAACTGTAACAGCGTTGACAGAAGTATTTGTTGAGGAGAAAGCCGCTGCTCCAAACGCATCGTTTGCGATAGCTGAACCATATTAACCTTTCGTTCTCTAAATGCACCCTGAATTTTTGGCACAATTTATGTACGAAATTATCGATTTAGTAAAAATATGTCAAGTGAAAAGGATTTTAGCGGCTGGCGGGGGGAAGATACTCACGGCAGGTTTCCATTATATCAGTAAAATTTGTCAGACGGTCCTTTTTTTCAGACACATTGAGCGATTCGATCCGGTCGATCAATTTTTCACACAGGGCGTAGCAGCGCACATATTCACCGGCCTGCTGATAGGCCTCTGCCAGTTTCAGACCGCATTTGACGATATGGTTTGGATTAGCTTTTGGATCCTGGTCAAGCAATTCCAGGAGCTGGTTATAAGCTGTAACAGCTTGTAGATAGTCTTTATTTTTTTCGTATGCACGCGCAGCGGCCCACCACATGAATTGACTTTCCGGGTAGCGCCGGACAAGCAGCTTGCCGGTTTCCGCCGCCGCCATTGTATCCCCATAGTCGATAAGGATATACGTCAGCTGGTGCAGAGCGAGATATTGACTGCGCGTCTGATGCGCTATACACTTACGGATGAGGTCGATACCTTCATCACGGTCATCTGGGATGAACGGCAGCCAGCTGATAAAAGACAGCTTGCTATACCGCCAGTATCTGAATGTCCCAATACCGAGGTAGGCATCGTACATGGTTGAGTCAATATCAACTGCTTCATTAAACAGGTTGTTCGCTTTGATCCCATTTGAGAGCGCGGGCAACCATTTACCGGACCGCCCCTGAAAGTAAGCAAGATAACCATATGCACTGGCGAGATAAAAAAGCAATTCCGCGTGCACTGATGCGGTCATAGCAGAAGGTGAGGAAAGGTGCTCTTCCACGATCCGGATTGTGCTGTCAATCGATTCTTCGAACAGACCGGCATCATCCTGGTTCTCAAAATGAATCATACGTGAATTCAAGGTTGCCGCAAGATAAAAATGAGCACGATAGTCTGCAGGATTATTTTTCAATTGTGCCTCAATCAGAGCCAGTGCTTCATCAAAGCGGGTATTGATCGTATATTCGATGGTTGAATCGATCCATACATCCGATGCGATCAGTTGGTTGGTCAGGGTCAACAGACAGTAAAACAGTAAAGAGCAAATCCGCATGAATATCCAATAATCATTTAAATTTTAACAGGTTATTTTACCCAAATTGTAGCAAAGAAGCAATGGCTGCAGGAGGAGATAGCTAGCGTGACATGAGCAGATTTTTATAGTACTTAAAATCCTCGATGATCATTCGGGTACCTTCAGCAACTGAAAATAACGCGTTATCGGCGACACATACCGGCAGGTTTGTCTTTTCTCGCAACAGATCGTCAAGCCCTTTGAGCAAGGAACCCCCACCACTCAAAATGATCCCTCTTTCCATCAGATCATTTACCAACTCCGCCGGTAATTTTTCCAATGTGTTCAGTACTGCATTTATAATCACTTCTATTATGTCATGTAGTGCTTCGATAAAAAAACTGCTGCGCAAAATCAGCTGCCTGGGCATGCCGGTTCGCATATCCAGACCTTTTACGATCACTGCCTTTCCATTATACTTTTCAGTGACCGTTCCGAATTCAATTTTCATTTTCTCAGCTGTTGATTCGCCGATTCGCATCTGATATTGATGTTTGAAATACCGTACGATCGCCTCGTTGAGTTCATCACCGGCAATGCGGACGGTGTTATCAACAACGATGGCGCCGTAATTTATCACCGCGATATCGGTGGTCCCGCCACCAATATCGACGACCATATGGGCATCTTTCCCCTTTACATCCAATCCGAGTCCAATGGCCGCAGCCATAGGTTCCTCAATCAGATAGACCTCTCTCGCGCCGGCTTGTTCAGCAGACTCGATGACAGCAATTTTTTCCACTTCAGTAATGCCGGTCGGTACTCCCATGACCACTTTTCCAATGCGGTAGCGGGGTACATCAGCACTTTTTATAAAAGCCTTGACCAGTTCTTCTCCCGCCTCAAAATCGGCAATTACGCCATCTGCCAGCGGTCGGATCACCCTGATCGAACTGCCTGTTTTGCCAAGCATGTCTTTCGCCTCGGCTCCGAATGCAATAACCTTTGTCCCGGTGCTAAATGCAATTACCGATGGCTGATTCACCACATACCCGCGGTTGTCCGCATACACAATTGTATTGGCCGTACCAAGATCGATGCCAAGATTGGTAAAAATACTTTTTAAAAATCCATACATCTTACCATCCCGCCTGCCGTTTTCTAATGGCAGAAATTAATACCTGATATTAAATATCGTCAGAATTAATGAAAATATAATATATTTTGGAAAAAATATGTCCCGCTGGTATGAATGAATAAAAAAAGGTCAGCAATTCCACTGACCCTTATAATGATACTGCTTATTCCTCAGCCTTCTGCTTAACAGATTTCTTGGCAGTTTCTGTAGTTTTGGTCTTTTTCTTTTTTGCCGGTTTCTGTTCCTCTTCAGCCTTCTCAGGTTCAGACGGCGGAGTTGCAGATTCAGCTACCGTTTCTGTCTGATCTGTCTTTTTCTTTTGGGCCGGGGATTTTTGCTTCTTCCCGGTAACTTCTTCAGGTTTATCAGGTTCCGGTTCTGCCTTTTTTACCGTTTTTTTCTTTGGCGCCTTTTCCGGCAAATCCTTCACCAGATCCTGCAACGTCGTTGATTCAACACCTTGCTTCGCAAGATATTCCTCCAGGTCCTTGCGTTCCCGGTCTTTGAAATAATTGGTCACCGAGAGGACAATTTTTTTATTCTCTTTATCGAATTCGATGACTTTGCAGGGAATTTCATCCCCTTCTTTGTAATATTCGGTGGCTTTTTTGAGTTTTGGGTGGCCGAGATGGGTCATGGGAATGAATCCATCGACACCCAGGGGTAAGGTCACGATCACACCTTTATCAATAATCCGCGTTACCGTTCCATTGGTGTCCGTGTCAATCCTGTATCGTTCCTCGAAAGTTTCCCAGGGATTATCCTCAATTTGTTTATGCCCCAGAGCGATCCGCCGTTCATCGCGGTTGATGCCGAGCACTATCACATCAATCTCATCGCCCTTCTTCACCACTTCACTCGGATGTCGTATTTTTTTCGTCCATGAGAGATCTGATATATGCACGAGGCCGTCTATTCCCTCTTCCAACTCGACAAATGCACCAAACTGGGTAAGATTCCGAACGGCACCTTTATGGCGGGAGTTGATCGGATATTTCGTTTCAATATCCTCCCATGGATCGGGTTCAAGCTGTTTCAATCCCAGAGAAATCTTTTTTTCGTCCGATTCAATGCTGAGGACCTTAGCTTCCACCTCTGATCCGACATGCAGAATCTGGCTGGGATGTTTAATATGTTGCGACCATGACATCTCCGAAATGTGGATCAGACCTTCAATCCCTGTTTCAAGTTCAACAAACGCGCCATAATCGGTCAGGCTTACTATTTTTCCGGTGACTACCTTACCAACCGGATATTTTGCATCGATATTTTCCCACGGATGCGGCAGCAGTTGTTTGCGTCCCAGGGAAATACGGTCTTTATTTTCATTGTAATCAAGAATGACAATCTCGATTTCTTCATCGAGTTTTACGACTTCAGACGGATGATTAACTCTTCCCCAGCTGAGATCGGTAATATGCAAAAGCCCGTCAACACCGCCAAGATCTACAAATACACCAAAATCGGTAATGTTCTTTACTAATCCTTTACGTACCTGGCCTTTTTCGATCTGTTTGATTACTTCGGAACGCTGACTTTCCATTTCTTTTTCGATCAGGACTCTCGAAGAGACTACAATATTACGACGGGCATGGTTCACCTTGACAATTTTGAATTCCATTTCCTTGCCCAGGTATGCATCGAAATCACGTATCGGTTTGACGTCTATTTGAGATCCGGGGAGGAATGCGTCGACGCCATTCAGGCTTACCACCATACCACCTTTAATCCTGCGGGTAACCGTTCCAGTTATCTTTTCATCCTTCTCATATTTTTCAACCACATTTTCCCAGACACGAATAAAATCAGCCCGCCGACGTGAGAGGATCAGCTGTCCGTTAAGATCCTCCATACTCTCCAGAAACACTTCGACTTCATCTCCAACCTTTATGTCCTTGGTTGTTTCAAATTCCTCGACAGGGACAATCCCTTCCGATTTGAAACCGATATCCACAATAACTTCCGTATCGGTAATATCGAGGATTTTTCCTTTAACTATATCACCCTGCTTGATTTCTGTGAGTGTTTTATCATACATCTGAGTCAGAAATTTCATTTCCTCAGCAGAGTATTCATGTTCCTCCTGCAAATCCTCCAGACGAACTACATTTTGTTCCTGCGCGTTGTTCTGCGGATCAGGTGCCACGGTTTCCACTTCTTCTTCCTTAGGCTTTTCAGGCGCCTCGGCTTTAGTATCCACTTCTTCCGCTAATTCTTTCTTATCATCCGCCATTAAAGAATGTACCTCCTTACAAATTAGGATAGTGTATCATAAAATATAAAGTCTATAAATTTAATGTATTATTTTCCGAGAGACAATAATTTTTTATTAATGCTACTGTACAGGTATGTTTATTTTGAGGTCGCTATTTTCAGTTCAACCAGTTGGACAACAAAATCAACCTGTTCTTTAATACTCAGGTTGGATGTGTCAAGTATGACTGCATCTGGAGCAGCTTTTAGCGGGGAGTTTTCTCGGGTGGCATCCAGTTCATCTCTGCGGCTGATTTCAGATTTGAGCTTTTCCAGACTCGTTTCAATACCCTTCGCGGCCAACTCTTTCCATCGTCTGTGCGCGCGTTCCACCAGCGACGCCTGCATAAAAATCTTGATCTCCGCTTCAGGCAGCACCACCGTTCCGATATCGCGGCCCTCCATGACGACATTCCCTCTGGCTGCCAGTTCCCGCTGTTTGTCAATCATTATCTTGCGTAAAAGTTTATGACTTGAGACCTGACTGATTATCGCATTTACGTCGGGCATCCGGATAGCGAGAGATACGTCACGGCCATTCAGCAGTGTTCTTGTTTCCGATTTCAACAGGATCTGATTGATATTCAACTTGGCCGCCATTTTGGAAATTGCCTGCTCGTCTTCCGGATCAATATATTTTTCCAGTACGGCAAGTGTTACCACGCGGTACATGGCACCCGTATCCACATAAAGGAAACCAAGTTTCTGCGCCACCAGCCGTGCGGTTGTGCTCTTGCCAGACGCCGCCGGCCCATCAATAGCGATCCTGATCGGTGTATTATTCAGACTCATGCCTGGTAACAAATGCCTTGAGTTTAGCGACTTCTGACCGGGTCAAGAACCGCCATTCACCACGTTTTAAACCAGTCAGTGTAAGCGGACCGAAAGCTATCCTCTCCAGGGATTCAACCCGGTATCCAAAAATATCGAACATCCTGCGTATCTGTCGTTTCCAACCCTCATGAATCCGTACTTCAAGGAAGCTGCAATTATCTATTACCCTGATCTGGCGTATTTTACAGGGACTCGTGCGTTTTCCGTCCAGTTCGACGCCCTGTTCCAGATGGTATAACGCAACTGGCCTGATGAGTTTATCAAGCAGGACATGATAGATTTTTTCAACTTTGAACCGGGGGTGGAGTAACATGTTGGTCAATTCACCATCATTGGTTAGCAATAACAGTCCTGTGCTGTCATAATCCAGCCGGCCTACCGGAAAAATTCGTTCTTTTACAGTGACCAGATCAAGAATGGTTGGCCGGTCATATTCATCCTGTACGGTTGAAACATAACCGGCAGGTTTATTGAGCAAAATGTATTTATAATGTTTATCGATTTCTACCAGACGATCGTTAAAGTGCACTTCATCGCTTGTCTCGTCAATCCGGTATCCCAGTTCTGTTATTACTTCCCCGTTCACCCTGACCTGTCCGGCGATAATCAGATCGTCACATTTCCGGCGTGATGCGATGCCGGCATTAGCCAGATATTTATTCAGACGGATCATCCGGTTTTATTTCCTCATTCGTTGTTTCCGGGCTGTCTTCAAACTTGATTTCCATCGTATCGGATTGCTCAACATTTTTTATTCCCAGCGCTTCCGGGGCCAGTACTTTCAATGCCACCTGATCGAGGCTTTCGAGAAACTTATCATCGTCTTTGAGCAGCTCATCGATTTCCTTCAGTTTTGGCAGCGACTCAAGCGAATCGAGTCCGAAATATTGCAGAAAAAATCTGGTCGTACCATAAAGCAACGGATTTCCCGGTGCTTTCTGGCGCCCTTCGATTTTGATCAGATTTCTTTCGAGCAATGTTTTTACAACCCCATCTACATTTACTCCCCTGATTGCTTCCATTTCCTGCTTTGTGATCGGTTGTTTGTAGGCAATGATAGCGAGTGTTTCCAGGGCCCGCTGGGTCAAGCGGGAGGCACCTCGCCCGCGGTAAAGTTTTTGCACTATGGTGGCATATTCCTCGCGGGTAAGCAGCTGATATCCGCCAGCCAGCTCTGCCACTCTAATGGCACTGCCGCTGTTATCATATGACTTCTGTAAATCGGTTATGGCCTGCCTGATCTCCTTTTTCCCGGTGCCCTCGAGTATTTCCTTGATCTTATCCAGACTCAGAGGGCTGTCGTTGGCGAAAAGCAATGCCTCGATAATGCGATGCAGATTGTCGGTTGTCATCAGTTTTCCGCAAACTATAATTATACAAATTAAGCGGCTGATTTTATCCTGATATCGTCGAAAACATCAGATTGCCGCACAATTATCTTCCCGGCCCGAATCATTTCAAGCAAAGCCAGAAAGGTCACGACGATGACCATTTTTTCCCTGATCCCGGCCATTAATTCTGAAAACAACAGCATTTGGCGTCGTTTCAGTCGTTCAATTATGAAGGTTGTTTGCTGCTCGATCGTGATATCAATTCTTTTAACTTCATGGTAGGTCACTTTGGGCATATTATCCAGCGCCCGCTTGAATGCCAGCAGGAGATCAAAAAGCGAGACATCCTTTAGATATGCATCGGGCTCCTCTTCCTGTCTGATATCAATGCTGGGAAAAAAGTTTCTTGGATACAGAAGGCGTTGTCGATCTTCGTATCGCGATAATTCATGCGCAGCTTCCTTATATCTTTTATACTCGATCAACCGTTCGACCAGTTCCGCCCTTGGATCCTCATAATCCTCTTCGCTGACGCCTGCCGGCCGGGGCAGCAACATGCGCGCTTTTATATTCATCAGAATAGCCACCATTTCAATAAATTCACCGGCAATTTCAAGGTCCAGCATTTTCATCAACTCGATATATTCCAGAAATTGCCTGGTGATTATATGAATCGGGATATCATAGATATCTATCTCATGTTTGCGAATGAGATACAGCAAAAGATCAAAAGGACCCTCAAATATATCCAGTTTAACGCGGTATCCCATAATTAACCCATATGCATTGCCAGATGAACCTCATCCATAGTTTGTTTGGCCACTTTTCGGGCTCTTGATATACCATCCCGAAGAATATCTTCCACCAGGTCCGGACTCCGCTCATACTCTGCCCGATGCTGCCGTAATGGCTCAAAATATTTCGCTATCTTACCCGCACAATTCTTTTTACAATCCACACAACCCAATGCACCACTCTTGCAGTCTCTTGTTATCTGCGGTATTTCCTTGGAATTGAATTTTTTATGCAGCCAGTAGACATTACAGATTTCGGGATTCCCGGGATCATGCCGCCGCACCTTCTGAGGATCAGTAATCGCTGTCCGGACTTTAGCGAAAATATCCGCCTCCTTGTCTGCCATAAGAATATAATTATTATTGGACTTTCCCATCTTACGTCCATCCAGCCCTGGCAGACGGGCAAATTTAGTCAGTTTGGTGGCCGGCTCAGGAAATACATTGCTGTATGTAGAATTGAATTTACGGGCAATCTCTCTGGTAATTTCAACATGCGGTGCCTGATCTTCACCCACCGGTACAACATTCGCCTTATAAATCAATATATCCGCCGCTTGCAGGACCGGATAACCCAGATGTCCGTAAGAGATATTCTCTGTATCGAGATCCCGAATCTGTTCTTTCAGGGTCGGATTGCGCTCCAGGCGTGCACTGGTAATAAGCATCGAAAATAATAAATGTAACTCCGCATGTTCTTTAATTTCAGATTGAATAAAAATTGGATTTTCCGGTTTGATCCCGGCACTCAACCAATCGATGACCATGTCCCGGGTGTTCTTCCTTACCTCAAATGCCGCAGAAGGATTGGTGGTCAATGCATGCCAATCAGCTACGAAAAAAAAATTTTCGTATTTATCCTGCAAACTGATCCAGTTTTCCAATGCGCCGGCATAATTGCCCAGATGCAATTTTCCGGAGGGCCGCATTCCGCTCAGAATCCTTTGTTTCACACCCATGCTCCTCAATACTCCTATTTCAGAAACAGATATGGTCGCCACTTTTCATGCGGTTCTTCGATGAAAAACTGTAAAAAGAACAACCGGCTGGGTTTTTCAGGCCTTTTACGCAATACCATTCCAACCTGTTCAGGGGTATGGTTTCCCTTCAGATTATTACATTTTATACAGGCACACACGAGATTCTCCCAGCTGTGGTTGCCTCCATACTGCCTGGGAATGACGTGATCGACAGTCATTGAACCACTTTTCTTTCCGCAATACTGGCAGATATGTTTATCCCGTTTTAATATATTCTTACGGTTCAGCATAACCGGTTTAAATGGCCGGTAAATATAAATCTGTAAACGTACAACACAGGGAAAAGGCAGGGCCATGTTGACCGAACGGATTTTAAAATTGTAACTCTCAACAATTTCGGCCTTGCCCAGGTATACCATAATGATCGCTTTTTTCGCATTACAGATCGCGATTGGCTCATAGTTCTGATTCAAGACCAGAACACTGTGATTTAAACTGATCATAACTTCAATAATCAAATGAAGGAACGAACATCAATAAAGGTTGATTTCAATTCATCACTATAGTCCGGCTCACCTTTGATCAGACTATTCTGTCGCACATACCCCCGGGCATGCAAGATTTTTCCATCCCCCATGGCAATACCAACATGAGTTATCCTGTTTTTGTCTTCCGCAAAAAAATACAGATCACCGGCCCGGGCATTCGTCGGTTCATTTGTGATAAATTTACCTGCCTGCTGCTGTTTCCAGGAATCACGTGGAATTTTAACTCCCAACAGTCCAAATACAGTCTGGGTTAGACCGGAACAATCGAATCCCTTTGGCGACCTGCCACCCCAGAAATAAGGGTAGCCGAGGAATTCGCCGGCCAGCGCTTTTATCCCCTCCTGGACATCGGCAGGAAAAGATCCGGTTGCAGATTCATGTATCCAGCCCGATTTACCATCAGGCAGGATTACCCTCAGCCATTCGTTTTCCGCGCCGGTCTTTATTAAACGGCTTCCGATGACCGCATCCCTGACCACAGGGCTGCTAGTCTTTGAATCCTGGTAAATATGAATCCAGTGTTGACGTATGGTTACCGGTTCGCCAGAGATCCCGATAACTTCCTCAGCCAATTGATAATTGCTGATCCAGCCTGTATAGGTGTCGGGCAATTCCACCAGACTAAATTGCGATTGCAGCTCCATAATTTTTACCTGTTCGCCCAGTATCCCCTGGGTAACCACCTGGCTTTGATAGTTACTCGCCTCATAGATATTGGCGACGCTGACATTGACTACACCGGTGGTCATCGCAAGACACTCCAATTCATTACTACTTAAAATTCCTTTGCGGCAATCCCGGTAGCGGAGTTCTGAATATCAGAACAGCATATTGCAAAACTTCTTTACCGGCTTATCTGGTATGGTTTTTTCAATTTTCAGATTAACATACATGTATCGGATTTACATATACTGACTATTCAGGTAATTAACCGCAATTTAAACCCTGTAAATAAATTTATGAATTTATCACATGCTCCAGCTGGAATCAAGGTATTTAAACCATGAGCCTTAGGATAGATAAATTAACAGGATAAAGGTGACATACATGAGTGTAATAATTACCCCCCAATACCGGGAGAGTGTTTTTCTCCCGATGATGCCCGGTAAAAGCATAAGACTCATGCCCGCCATCAGTGGAATATGAAGCGAATAGATATCCTCGGAGAAGGATACATGAAAAGCGGTTCCCAGAGCACCACCCACAAACAACAGGTTAAAAATGTTACTACCGATCACATTTCCAATAAGAATCTCATTTTCACGCCGGATAACACTGACAATCGCGGTAGCCAGTTCTGGAAGGGAGGTGCCAAAAGCAACCAGCGAAAGTCCGATGATCAATTCAGGAACACCAAATCTTCTGGCAAGACCAGTGGCAGCGTCGATAGTTAGTTCCGAACCCCAGACCAGGATAATAATACCCGTGATAATCTGGATGATATAAATCAGGGCTTTGACCCGTGAATTGAATTGAATCATCCATGCCGGTTCTTCCGGAATATCCAGTTCAACCGATTGATTGATTTTACGCTGGCGTATGGATTGATTTATGATTATTATCGTAAAGGCGATGATACCCGCAAGCATAACCAAACCTTCAGGCGTTGACAGATGCCCATCAAGTACACTCAGCCAGAAGAATGCGGTTGCACCCAACATCCAGAAAAACTCTCGTTTAATATGCGTATCCTTTAAAACCAGCGGCCGCAGCATAATGCTGACGCCGATTATTAACCCGATATTCGCAATATTGCTTCCGATTATATTTCCCAAAGCCACACCTGTCCGGCCGGTCCATCCGGCAATAATACTAACCAGAAATTCCGGTGAAGAGGTTCCGAAGGCTACAATCGTAACGCCGACCACCAGTCTGCTTATGTTTGCCTGTAACGCCAGACGGGAGGCACCCCGGACCAGTAATTCGGCACCGACATACAACAGCAGAAGACCAAACCCGAACAAAATCAGATCAATAAACATTTATCTCCAGTTCATTGAATGATGCTCAAGTGGGCAATGTACTATGCTCCACTCAATTTTTCCAATCCTTCTTGTATCAAGATAGTTCTGTTTCTAAATTTTTGTAACAGATAGAAGGTTAATCTAAGATACCGGTTGTGAGGAACGCCTGCTGCGGAGAGAAAGAGTCATGGTGATTAAGACCGCGGGATTGGTAATACCGGTTTTTTAAAAATTAAGGCTTCCTGTCAGATGAACAGAGGCAGGTGGACCCGGTTAAAATGCATCGATTGATCTTCTTCAATGATCTCCGGATACCCAGTGAGAAAATTTTAAAAATTTACGCATGCAATCAGAAAGGGGCGGCTGATGAAATCAAGATTTGCATTGACTATGGGTGATCCCTGTGGTATAGGCCCTGAAATAATTCTGAAAGCACTTAAAAACCATCCCGATTTATACAATCATGGCCATCCGGTAGTCGTCGGTGATAAATCGATTTTTTTATCCCTCATGCAGAATTTGGGAATCCAGATGGAAATTATGGATTTTACTCCGGATAAGCAGATCAATCCGGATCCCGACCATTTATATTGCCTGGATCTGGGCTTACCGCCTCATAAGCCGGAGATCGGTCAAATTACCGCTGCCGGTGGAAGATATGCCTATACAGCCATTAAAAAAGCCATAGAGTGCACCGTACGCAAAATCTTTTCAGCGATCGTAACCGCCCCGATAAATAAAGAAGCTTTGCAATTGGCGAAAGTCCCTTATCTCGATCACACAGAAATTCTAACCCGTCTAACGAACAGCGTCGATACGATGACTTTATTTGTAACCGGTCCTTTGCGGGTGTTCTTTTACAGTCGTCACATTCCGCTCAGGGATGTTGCTGCATCTCTTAGTGCAGAACAGCTGGATACAGCCATCATGAATTCCTGCCGCTATCTTGAACAAATCGGTATTGCCAGACCAAGACTCGCTGTAGCGGCCCTGAATCCCCATGGCGGTGAACAGGGCATGTTTGGCGATGAGGAACTGAAATTCCTGTTTCCGGCAGTCGAACGGGCCAGGAACAGAGCCCAGCAGGTTTTCGGTCCCATACCGGCGGATTCGGTTTTTCACCTTGCAAAGGAGGGGACATATGATGCTGTGCTTTCACTTTATCACGACCAGGGGCATATTGCAACCAAAACCCTGGATTTTCACCGGACAGTTTCCCTCACGATGGGATTGCCGTTTTTAAGAACTTCGGTTGACCATGGCACGGCACTCGATATTGCCGGGACAGGCAAAGCATCTGAAATAAGTATGGTGGAAGCGGTTAAAGCTGCAGCGTCGTATGCCTGGTAAATGAAGCATTAAGAATTGCGGAATAGAATTTTACCTTCTGTAGTTGATAACAACTGGAATTGCATCTGCATGATCCTCCACGAGGAGAGATCGCTTTTACGGCATTTCCAGTCAGTGGTTTTATAAAAATACCCTTAGCTATCAGGAGGAAAAATACATGTATCCGGAAGAACTCGTCAAACCTATGCGGGAAGAACTTACGGCGGTGGGATTTAAAGAGCTGCGAACACCTGACGAAGTTGATCAGGCGATGAATGAAAAGTCAGGTACAACATTCCTGATGATAAATTCGGTATGTGGATGCGCTGCAGGCAATGCACGTCCCGGCGTCAAAATGGCAATTAAAAATACCAGCCTGCCGGATAGATTTGTAACTGTTTTTGCCGGTCAGGATGCCGAGGCAACGCGCCATGCCCGATCATATATGCCGGGCTATCCCCCCTCTTCACCATCGATGGCATTATTCAAGGACGGTATACTGGTCCATATGATTCCGCGCCACCAGATTGAAGGACGCATGCCGGATCAGATTGCAAGTGAACTGCGTGAGGCCTTTGATGCGTTTTGCAAATAACCGGATGAATTTTTCATCCGGTTATTTTATATCGCCCCTGTTCCCCTGCTCTTAATTCTGAAACGGGTAAACAACAAAACAGCCGATACCGATAGTGCACACAGCAGTGCAAGCCAAACACCCTCCACCCCCAGATCGAAAGTAAATCCCAGCAGATAGCCGCCCGGCAGACCGATTATCCAGTAGGCCACGAATGTAAATATCATCGGAATTTTGGTATCCTGTATACCGCGCAGTGCTCCGAGTCCCACAGCCTGCGTTCCATCCGATAATTGAAACAACGCGGCGATAAGCAGTAACGAACCCGCAATAGCGATCACGTCCTTATCATCAATATACAAACTTGGCAGAAAATACCGGAAGGCTACAAAAATAATACCAAAAATACCCATAACCATTCCCGCGAGAATAAAAGCGCTGATACCGGCTTCCCATGTCCGGCGTATGTTCTTTCTTCCTACCGCATTTCCTACCCTGATAGCGGCTGCACCTGAAATACTCAGGGCGAACATAAAAGAAATAGAAGCGAGGTTTATGGCGATTTGATGTGCAGCAAGTTCAGCGGTTCCCAGCCAGCCGATAATGACAGCAGAACCTGCAAAGGCACCGACTTCAAAGAAATATTGCAAACCGCTGGGAATGCCGATGCGTAAAATCTTTCCGATCATATTACGGTCGATTTTACGGTAGTGAAGCGATGGATCGAATTTTTTAAAGCGAATTGAAGTCGATACATACCAGGTAAGCGCAATAGCCATTGAAGCGCGGGTTAACAATGTGGCCCATCCGGCCCCCACCAATCCCATTGCCGGAACACCCAGATTTCCGAAAATAAATACCCAGTTACCGAAAGCGTTCACCAGATTGGCGAACAAAGTGACAAACATTGCTGGTTTTACAATTGACAATCCTTCAATAAATTGTTTATACGTTTGGAATAACATAACCGGAATGATTGACCAGGCCAGTGTCTGCATATAGGAAATTGCCTGGACCGCCACTTCAGAAGGTTGATCAAGATACTTGATCAGATCAGCACCATGGTAGGAAATCAGTGCCAGAACAATACTAACGATCATGTTTACCAGCAGGGACTGCCTAAATACCACGCCGGTAGCCTGTTCCTGCCCGGCTCCCACCGCCATGGACACAAGTGGTGTCGCTGCCAGGGAAACACCAATACCAAAGATAAGGACCAAGACAAACAGTCCATGTCCGATTGATGCTGCCGCCAGTGGCGCCGGTCCGATTTTCCCGACCATCAGAGAATCGACAACACCCATCATCATATGACCCAGCTGTCCGATCAGTACCGGATAAGCCAGTTTCACCGTTTCTCTTATGTCGGTTCGATAGGATAACATCTGTTAAACTTAAAAAAAAAAGACAAGACTTGTCCATTGTTTTCTCACATATATGGATAGTATCAATCAACTGGTAGATCGGGGGTCCAGTAGGCAGTAGGTAAAAGATAAAAGATAAAAGATAAAAGATAAAAGATAAAAGATAAAAGATAAAAGATAAAAATTAATGCTGGAATCAGGTTGCAGTCAAGTAAAAATTTAGATAACTTCATAA
>Ga0209536_100004293_pt1 | contig 22538 bp, 23 predicted proteins | sample DeeMarSeWOR28_12_FD_187461 | JGI IMG/M metagenome (GOLD analysis project Ga0209536, IMG submission 187461) | Marine sediment microbial communities from White Oak River estuary, North Carolina - WOR-2-8_12 (SPAdes) (version 2) | ecosystem: Environmental > Aquatic > Marine > Intertidal zone >... | reverse complement strand
CTTCGTGTTCCAGTTGCTCAAGATCTTCGAGGGAAAGCTGGAGCTCCTGGGCACTGTCATTATCCCGAACGTCGCCATCGCCGTCCTGCTGCTCATCCCGTTCCTGGACCGGAGTCCTGAACGGAATCCGGTCAGGCGAAAGGCCATGATGGCCGTTGCTGTGCTCGCCGTCGCAACGGTCGGTGCGTTGACCATCGCCGGGGCCCGGGCACCGATCGTGAACACACCGGCGGTCACGACACCGTCGGTGATCGAGGGCCGGGCGATCTTCAGCCGGAGCGGCTGCACCGCCTGCCACAGCATCAACGGCAAGGGAGGAAAGATCGGACCGGACCTGACCCATGTCGGTGCGCGGCGGACTGATCCCGACTGGCACATGCGGCATTTCAAGGACCCGCAGTCCATGGTCCCAGGATCGATCATGCCGAGATGGTAATGGTCCGCGCGAAGATCGGGGTCCAGGTCAATATGGATAAACATTTCATCGGTCCAGAAGGTGTAAATGAACCGATCCATGCCTTCTTCTTTCTGGTTAGTCCGGAAGAGAATCCGGGTCAGCATTTGCGGATACTTGCACAGATCGCCAGCCACGTGGATGATCATACATTTTTAAAGCTGTGGCTTTCCATGGACAGTGAACAGGACCTCAAAGAATTGCTGCTGCGGGAAGACCGGTATATTTCTCTGACCCTGCAGCCTGATTCCAAAAACGCGTCCCTCATCGGTTCCCAGATCCAGGATATTGATCTGCCTTACGGTAGCCTGATCGCCCTCATTCACCGTAACGGGGAACTGCTCGTCCCGGGCGGAACAACCGTTTTGGAACCTTATGACCGGCTGACGATTATCGGATATCCCGAAGGTGTTAAAATTTTGTATGACCGCTACTCGAACATTCTTGAGTAGGCAGGCCTGTTGATATCCGGCTATATTACTTCTTATCGTTTCCCGACTGACTGAATATGCGCCAGATGGTGTCGCCCATGCCACTCGTATAAACCCAGTGCCTCATGCAAGGTCCAGGGACCCGTTTCAGGATGGATAAATTTACGCTCATAATCCATATCGGTAAGACTGGCAAGCAGGTTTGTCCAACGCTTGTGGATGCCATCCAGCAGATTTACAGAGACTTCAACCGCTGTATCGAAATTTTCGTGGGTCAGGGCCCATGCATCCTGCCTGTAAGGTTTTATTTCCGGTGAATCTTCGGTCAAAGCCAGTTTAAACCTCATATAACCATTCATATGACTGTCGGCGAGATGATGGATTACCTGCCGGATTGTCCATCCCCCCTCCCGGTACGAGATATTCAGATGGTCATCAGGTAAGTCAGCGACCGTATGGCGCAATTTTTCAGGCAATTCACGCATACTACCGATCAAAGCCAATCGCTCCCCGGCGTCCGCAACCGTCCGACGCTGATACTGTCCGATGGGATATCTTAAATCATTCATATTTATATTCTCATTTTGATAAATTCTATCATTGCATCGATAATTTAAAAATCAATTCAAATCCGCACTATCAGACATACCAGACTCCTTCTCCACCCATTTCTTCAGGATTTTAAGGTCCGTTTCTGATATCTCTGCATCCCCATGCATAAGCGTATAAATGTATAACGGCATTTCCCCTTTTTCCACTTCCTCAAGCATTTCCGAAATCAAATTTCTTTGTTTTTCGGGTGAGTAGCTTTGCCACCGGGAAAAATTGAGGTGTTCCCTGCCCTCTTCCACATCATGAGCGACCAGGAAAGAGACCGGGGCTATACTGGCATACCATGGCCACTGTGTTTCATTTGAGTGGCAATCATAGCAACTCTTCTTGAGGATTCCCTCTACAGCAGCATCGGTCACAATTTTTCCGGTGACGGGCGGATTGGTTTTCTCAACCGGTATCAGCTGAAGTATCAGGAATATCGCTCCCACGGCCAGAAGCACTTTTTTTGCTGATTTATTCATATGGAATCCTTCTGTTTATAGAATATGTTGTCAGTATAATTTTTATTATCTTTTCTGGAGAAAGAAATCCGGTGCATCGTCGAGGGCATCACGTATATCACCACGTACTTTTGACCAGAATTTGGTGCGCAGATTATAACAGATCAATTCCCACTCTTCATCGCTGAGAGTGCGTTTGAAATAGAACTCAACTTCTTCCCGATCAACGATATCTGTTAAATCAAAGGCATTTCCCATAGCAATTTCTCCCGGCGCGTTTATGCCCACCACTGGGCAATGGCAATGATAAACAAAATTGATATCCCGCACAACAGAATGGCTAACATGACAAAATAAAAAGCCAGGGTAATACGCCAGTGTGCATAGATTTTTTGCTGATCCATCAATTCTCCGGCAAGGGGCATCCGCAAGATATTTTCTTCCCCATGGGGTGCATCTTCAAGAGAGGCGGTCAGATCCTGTCCCGCATAATGTCGGAAGAAATGCTCCCCATTGCTCCAGTAACGACTTGGGGTGACATTATAAATTTTACCTTTGTACCCAACATAGGCCGGCCGGTTATAGCGGCCATCAAAAAGACGGAGATCTTTTTTCGCAATCGCCCGGCCGACCGGACGATCACTGGCCGGCGCTGCTTTCTTACGTAGTTGCGGAACTACCAGTCCATAAAAGGTGATTGTCAACAGAACCATCAACAGGTAGAGCCAGATTTTTAGTGTGAACATCCCGCCGACCGGATCTTCAGGCGCACTGCCGGCCTGCACCCAGAGGTATAATCCGGTTGAACCGGTTATCAGGATGGTTATAATGCCATATCTGATCTCATTTCTGACAGGTCCCCGGGCCGCATATGGATTTTTGGACACTAAAAAAATAAACAGCATCGAACCTACCCAGAATACTCCTGCCAGTATATGCAAAAATCCGATACCGATGCGCAGCCAGGGCTGAAACATGCTCCTGGGCGGCTTTTCTGCTTCTGCCCGCAGGATCCGGTTCAGGTAGAGCTGACCCTCAAGATTCAATTTGCCCCCACCTTCACTATTCTCATGACAGGCGATGCATTTTTCACCCGAATCGCGGGCATATTCTTCAGTGGCACTGAGGTTTCCGGAAAGTACCACGGACATAATTATGATACCAAAAAAACTTGAGCATTTGAATTTTATTACATGCATGACAGATTAATATAATGAACAATAATAATTTGCGCCACGAAACTCCGTATAACATACATAAAATATCAAAATTAAATGCTAATTTGAAAAAAATATTTTATCAGGATCCGGTTATGCTGCTTTCTGCCGTCATCATAAAAAAGACGCTTTCAATTATCAGTCAAATGCACGCCTTCTGGAAATTGTCCAGAGTTACCTGGCTGAAAAATGGATAAATTATTTTTCAGTTTGTTTAAAAAAATATAATATTCTATCTTATCTTAAAAATATTTTTTGGTGACGATGATTTTTGACTGCTGTATCAGGCTCAGTACATATTATCAGGTCAGATATGCCATGTACCTGGATACTATTAATTATCACGGGAGGTAAAATTGCGTGCAGAATTATATTCATGGGGAGCGGCCGAAGAAGTTACCGGATCTAAACATTTTCTTAATTTCCATGATCAGCTGATCCAGGTTGACTGTGGGGCTTTTCAGGGACACAGGGAGGAATCTGAACGCAAAAACAGAGATTGGTCGTTCAACCCTGCCGAGGTCGATGCATTGATCCTGAGTCATGCTCATTATGATCATTCCGGGCTTATACCTTTGATGGCAAAAAAAGATTTCGCGGGAAATATATACAGTACACCGGCCAGCCGTGATCTTGCCAGCCTGATCATGATGGATTCCGCCCATATTCAGGCGAAAGACCTGGAATTTTTGAAAAAACGTGCCCGGAAAAAAGGGGAGATTTTTGACAAGGAACCCCTTTACAAGGAGGAAGATGTCATTAAGAGCCTGGACCAGTTTGTTTCGGTTTCCTATGACCGTCCGATGCTGGTAACCGAAAATATGCAGGTGTGTTTTATAGATGCCGGGCACATTTTGGGGGCTTCCATACCGATTGTCACCATAAAAAAGAACGGGCAGGAAATGGTGATCGGGCTCGGAGGCGATCTTGGCAGGAAGGATCTTCCGATTTTAAGGGATCCCCAGCCTCTCCCGGATCTTGATTATCTTGTTATAGAAAGTACATACGGGCATCGCCGCCATGATCCGATATCTACCGCCACAGAAAAATTAGCTGAAGTGGTCAACAGAACCATCAATCGGGGTGGTAAAATAATCATTCCGGCATTTGCGATCGAGCGCACACAGGAATTGATCTATTTTCTGCACCTTTTGAATGATGCCGGTAAAATTCCAAAACTCCCGGTCTATGTGGACAGCCCGATGGCAACTAATGCAACCACGATTTTTCAGGTTCATCAGGAGTGTTATGATGAGGAAACGCGCCAGGCATTTCTGAATCATCATAAAAATCCGTTTGGCTTCAATGAATTGAAGTATATTACCAATGTGTCAGAGAGCAAAGAATTGAACGCCCTCCAGAACCCTGCCGTCATTATCTCTTCATCTGGTATGTGTGAAGCGGGTCGTATCCTGCATCACCTGGCAAACAATATTTCAGATTCCCGGAATACGATTGTTATCGTCGGATTTATGGCTCAGCACACACTCGGACGACGCATCAAAGAACAACACGAACAGGTAAAAATCTTCGGTGAAATATACGATCTCCGGGCAGAGGTGGTTACCCTTAACACTTTCAGCGCACATGCCGATGAGCAGGATATTCTTGATACGGTCCAGAAGCTTGACTATAAAAGACTTAAAGAAATATTTCTGGTCCACGGAGAACCTGACGCTCAAACAACCTTGTCGGAAAACCTGCGGTCAAAAGGATATCAGACAACGATTGTCAGGTATAATGAAAAATATACCCTGCAGGTGTGATTTCAGGCCAGGGCACTTTCAGTTCCCGAATCCCGGACAAACAGACAAGAGGATTTAGTCAGTTCAGGCGCCCGGCGGATAAAATCAAAGGGTATCTTATCCCCCAGACCAAAAATGTTGATATCAGCACCCGGAGCGGATGATATATTCGCTTCAAACTCACCGACCAATACATGAAATTCCGTTTCCGATGGCAGTCTCGCCCGGTCACTCAGCTTTTCGAGAAATGTGTATAATTTTCGCTTCTGGTCAGCCTGCGTAGTGGCGGTGACCAGGTTTAACTGACCACCCCAGTTCATCTGCAATTGTAACGCGATGAGCATCCCCAGGTGCCAGTTCGGACTTTTATCCCGCAGCCAGAAATTAATATCCTGCTGCATGCCAAATGCCATTCTGGGATGCTGCCTCAATATTACTGAACCCATCTCATTTTTTGCTGCATAATTAACCAGTTCATCAATCACTGTTTCGCTCTTCTTGTCGTTACCCAGGGTCAGAAAAAGTGTATTGGGTCTGAAAGAACCTCCCTGTAAGGTTTGAATGACCAGTTTTGCGCCATGCAAAAAATCCTGATCTTCAATCACCGTTGAATTCACCAGAATGCCCTGTTTGTCCAGCGGATCCAGAAGATCCCCCAGATCTTTTTTAAACTCGGCGACCTTTTGGTCATGTACCGTGAAAGCAAATAAACTCCCCAGGGGATAGGTGATATTCCGGATGAAATGAAGCGAACCTGACCAGATCTTTGGATCATCGATCGGAATCAATAGATCCGGCTTCCATGAAACCTGATGACGTGGAAATCTTGCGGCAATACGTGAAGCCTTTTCGGCCAGGACGAGAAACATTCCCCCACGAATATCCCCGGACTCCGTTCGCAATCCCCTGCGGCCAAGCCAGATATAGATCACAATGATGGTAAAAATGGCAATTACACTGAAAACCGGGTTGATCAGTATCATGATAAAGATACTACCGGCAGCGCCGGTAAAGGATACAAAACGCGGGATCTTAAAGGACGGTCTGAAGCTGATGATGCGCATACTCTGCTGAATAAAGACCACAATATTCAGCATACCATACGTGATCAGGAAAAACATCGTGATCAGCACAGCCAGCGCATTCAGATTCCCCAAAGCCAGAGCGACAGCAATGATCGTACCGGTGAACAGAATGGCATTCCGGGGTTCCCCACTTTCTGTTCTTTCGGAAAAAAACACACTGTAAGGGATGGTTTTTTGCTCGGCCAATGCCTGCAATATTCTCGGCGCACCAACCATACTGCCAAGCGCAGAAGAAAATGTAGCCGCCAGAATGCCCATGACGACCAGCGGGCCCCAGACCGCATAATCAACCATGACCATCTGATTCGTCCGCAATTCCTCCATCGGGATATAATTTGCCGCAACCACCGCGATGAGGATATAGATTACAAGGGTTACCCCAATTGCGCTGAGTGTACCAAGCGGGATCGATTTCCGGGGATTTTTGAGGTCACCGGATAGATTTGCACCGGCCATGATGCCGGTAACCGCTGGAAAGAATATGGCAAATACCGTCCAGAAACTGGCGTCCTCAAAGTTACCGATTAAAAGCGTACTCCTGTTCGGCTCCGTCGGTGTGAGAAAGAAAGAAATCAGCGAAAGACCGATAACAGCCATAATAACGTATTGAATTTTGATCGCAAAATGGGTGCTGATGTAGGAAATAATGATCAGAGCAGCCCAGGCCAGCGCGGAGATCAGCAAGGCGGGATGATTTGGAAATATCCATAACCAGCCCTCCGTAAATCCAACGATGTACAGAGCCGTGGAAAGTGTCTGGGAAATGTAAAATGGTATCCCCACCCCACCCCCGGCTTCAAGACCAAGAGATTTGGATATGATCGAATAGGCACCTCCGGCACAGATCTTGATATTCGTCGTGATCGACGACATGGATAATGCCGTACAGATGGTGATTGTCTTGGCCAAAACAATGATCAGAATTGCTCCGAGCAAACCGGCATTGCCGACGACCCAGCCCAGTCTCAGGTACATAATGACGCCGAGAATGGTCAGCACATCCGGTGTGAACACACCTCCAAATGTCCCGAATTTGGTTCGTTGCTGCCTGGACGGCGTTAACAAATCGGATATTCTGGATCCAATGTCTTTAATTCCCTGCAAATTCATAACACTCATCCCGATAAATAAGCTGTATACTCCTGGTCCAAAGGTAAAAGGTCACGAACAGTGATAAAATTTCAGAAAATCAAACAAACAAAGTTAATGCTTTGTCGCTATATTACTCCTAAATGTCTTAGTAAATCGTCTTTAAGATATCACTTTCACACCAATTTTACCAGCAATGCGCTTGCCAGACTGAGCGTCAGAAAGAAACCACACATGTCGGTTATTGTCGTCAGAATTGGCCCCGAAGCAAGTGCCGGATCCATTTTTATTTTTCTGAGAATAAGCGGCACCGTCCCACCAATACATACTGCCAGAACCGTATTGAGTGCCAGGGCTCCGGCGATCACCAGTCCCAGATACAAATTGCCTTTCCATAAAAAACCCGCAAGACCCAACAATATCCCAAGGACAATGCCGTTGATAATCCCCACCCCGGCTTCCTTTAAACACACTTTCAGGATCTCTCTCGGCCTTACCAGACCGAGAGTAAGTTCCCGGATACTGACTGCCACCGCCTGATTGCCGGAGCAACCGCTCATATCCGAAATGATCGGCAGAAAGACCGCCAGGGCGATCACCGCGGTTAGTGTTTCCTGATAGAAAGCGATCACACTGGCAGCAATAATATTCAGGAATATATTGATGCTTAACCATGAGAGGCGGCGTGTTGAACGATGCAGCAGCGGCATATAGCGGAATTCTTCACCACCGACAATACCACTGACATGTAAAAAGGAGGACTCGGCACGTTCTGCAGAGGATTCCATTACCCGGGCACGTCGTATGACACCAACCAGCCTTTCACGGAGATCAATCACCGGCGCACCGATAAAATTGTTTCCTTCGAAGAAACCGATCAGTTTTTCCAGGGGATCATCAACCAAAACGAAACGGGGATTTCTGATCATAAGGCTTTTGACCGTAATTGATGGTTTCGCCATGATGAGATCCCGCATCCTGAGTACACCCTGCAATTTGCCGGTTTTTGAAATGATATAGGCGTACTGCACCTCATAATCTGAATATTCCTCCTGATGTTCTCGCAAATCCTTAAAAACCTCCCCGACAGTCATCGTCTCAGGATAGGCCAGGAATTCCACGGTCATGATTCCACCGGCAACATCAGACGGATATTGCATGATCTGACGTGCCTTCCTGGCAGAAGCTGCCGGCATGGCACTCAGGATCGCCTCGGCACTGCCTGCGTCAACCTCGGAGAGGATGTCAACCTGTTCGTCGGTAGGAAGTTCTTCGAGAATATTCGCAGCTTCCCTGACATTGATCGTTTCCAGCATATCGGCCGCCTGATCACCGGTTATACTGTGTAAAACAGTTGCTGCTTCGGCCGGAGATATTAATTCGATCAGTTCACCCCGCAGATGTTCATCCAGGTTGGCCATGGCCCAGGCAATTTCCGAAACCGGTAACTTCTTTAGAAACAGAAGTAAACCGTCTATATCTTTTTTGCCGATTAGTTCCCCAATATGTTCCCAGGACTCGGTAAATTCTTTACTCATATGAATCTTTCCCTGTTTTAAGGTGAGAATTGCTGTCGCTTTTCATTTGGATCTGGCACGTGCACCGCCCATCATCAGACCCAGGGGGCGCAGTTCATCGATACTTTCAAAAATGATCTTTACAATAACGGTCAAAGGGATTGCCAAAAACATACCGGCATACCCCAAAATAAAACTCCAGAAAATAAGGGAAAAGAGTATTACGACCGGACTCAGATTGACACTGTCTCCCATCAGCTTTGGCTCGACGATATTCCCAATGATAAACTGTACCCCTACCAGACAGATCCCAAGCCATATGATCAGTGTCCAGGAATCAAACTGAATAGCTGCAAACAGGAGCGGAAGGATTGTGGCAAACAGTGAACCGATATTGGGAATAAAATTGAACAGAAAAGTCAGCAGGCCCCAGACCAGGGGAAATTCGACCCCAAAAAGAAGTAAAATTACGATCACCAGACCTCCGGTAATCAGGCTGACCAGCGTTTTGACCAGCAGATATTTTTGTGTCTGTGAACTGATATTTTCAACGATACCTACCAGTTTGCGATGTGTATCCGGAGAAAAGATACTCTCCGATTTGATTGTCAGCTGATTCCTGCCCAAAAGGAAAAATATGAGAAATAAGATCATCAAAATCAGTTTCGAGAAAAGATTGTTTAAGGCCGTTACCATCGATCCGATGAAGCCGCTAAGCGAAAATGAACTGAACAGCTCCGCCGCCCTGGGATCATCCATAATCTTTTTTTCCCCGGTCAGAACTTCAGGTGAAATACCGAGTTGTAATACGAAGTTCTTTAGTAATGCATCAAACCGGCTGCCATAGTTCCGATACCCTTCCATAAATGCCCGTATACTCGAAAGAAAAATTTCTGAAATGAACATAATGAATATTACCGTGATCGTTAAGGTAATTAAAATTCCGAACATTCTGGGGATATGCCACCTGTCCAACAAAGTCAATAAAGGATTTAGCAGGATCGTCAGGAAAATGGCCACAATAAAGGGGATAAACAACGCCCGGCCATCATATACAAATCCGATCACCTGATTCAGGGCCAGCAATGCCAGCAGGATCAATGCGAATTTAAAATAACGTAACATTAAATACTGTTCATTCGAGGTTTGTTCTGGAGTCCGATTCACAGGAGTACCTCCTCTTTAACTATTTGAAAACTATCCGGAATATAGCGATCAATCTGTTTAAGTTATATTTTATGCAGAAAGCAAACAAGCCATTTGTTTAGCCAAACGATGGATTGAGAATAAAACGGTAATATAAAATATTAATCCCGGAAAGAGCGGAATGCTGCATATTTAAATCATTTCAGATACTCAGCGATCCAAGAAACTCAATAATAGTACCAGATAGTCCGGTAATCACGCATGTTCTCTCCCCGTGCCGCAAGTTCTTCAAGATATTCATAGATGGGGACATCTACATGGTTGTAAGGGGGAACCGGTGTTATGTTCTTCTCCCAGGGGTGAAATTCATATACACGGGAACCATCGGGCATGATCATCACCAGCCGGTGATCCTGCCAGGCGCGAAGATGATTTTTGCCCAGTTTCGGTACATTAAAAACCGGTTCATCGGTACGATCCAGACCGGGTAATAAACGGGCTTCTTCCTTGCGCTCCTGTAAAACCCTGGCAATCGGAACCATATAACGCCGCGTCTCTTCTTTGCCCTTCATGTTAAATGTATAGTAAGGATCAACACCGATGGAACGCAGATCACGCCGCAGTTTTGTCAGTTCAAAGCGGCGTGAATTTTCCATGGTATAAACAACCTGATTGTATACACTGATCCCGGCTTTTTTAAGCCCCTGAACGGCGGCCATTGACTGGGGTGTAATTTCATAGGAATGCTCAAAATGAGTTATTACAGCGATTTCCCTGACCGGTGGTTCATGAAACCGGCTCACTATTTGCATTAGTTTATCCGTCCAGCGCATAGGCATCACAACCGGCGTCCGGGTTCCGAGACGGATGCGATAAACATGTTTCATCTCGGCTAAAGACTCGAGGATATGCTCGATTTGTGCATCCTTCATGATCAATGGATCCCCACCCGTGATCAGTACATCTCCGATACTGCGGTGCTGATCCAGCCACTTTAATGCTCTATCGATCTTCTCTCTGGACGCCATCGCCCCGGGATCGAGAACACGGTTAATTTCCCAGTTGCGCTGACAGTATACACAGATCTGTGCGCAGGTGTTATAGGGTTTCAGGATGGCGATGAGCGGGTAACGCCTTGTAACCAGGTCTACCGGTGATGTATCATGCTCACCCATAAAATCGCACTGATAACTGCGATCGCCTTTCACATCCACCATGTTATCAACATATTCTTTCGGCGGAATGACCTGGGCCCTGACGGCGTGGTCATACCCGATTGTAAGCCGCCGGTCCATCAGACTGAGAAAATATGGTGTTACCCCGAATGGCAGATTGTTCTGAACCGCTTTGCGGATCGCTTCACGCCCCTCGGCGGTCAGTTCAATCAGATCGAGAATCGGTTGCGGATCATCGATCACATTCTTCAGATGCCACCGGTAATCATTCCAGTCTTTATCTGTACCTCCAAAATAGCTCAGAATACGGGCTTTATTTTCCTGCCGCCAGTTGATCACCTCATCCTCCAATCCTGAAGGATAACGTTTAAAATATTTTTGCATCATCTGACCGAGATCATCCAGCATATCTGTCCTGAGTTCGGCAGCCATCCGCCCTTTGCGACGAAGAAAGTCCGGGACGCTTTTCTTCACCTCCTGATCCTCGATATAGATATTTGATTTTCCGACCACCCCCCGGAACAGATGGATAAACTCCATTAAAAATCCAATCGAAATTTCGGTTTCGGCTGGTGCATTGGATTTACAGGCCAGATCCCACAGGATATTGAGAGCCGATACCCCCGTACGATGCTCGTTTACCGGCCCGATGATGCTTTTAAAAACGCGGACAGACTCGCGCACTGTCGCTTTTTCAAGAATGTGAAGGCCGTTAGAGACTTCGAAAACCTCCCTTTCCTTTTCATTCAGATAAGCGTAGAGGCTTTCACGGGCATTGTCAAGTGAATCCGCCTGACGAAGAATATCATAGATCTCGGGATTTGACACCCATAACCGCTGAAGATAGGCACCATAATTCACCTCGAAGCGGGGCTGGAGCAGCGAGACCGCATCGGTAAAAACATCATCAACAATACGCGTGCTTTTAAACGGAGGGCGTTTGCTCAATCTGACAGTTGATCTGATTTTACGGGAAGTCTGTTCTTTCATTATATACCTCCTGTCATTTTAACCGATGTATGGTATATCAGTTCAGGAAAAAATGCCAAAGGTTCGGTTAAACTGACTGTTCAGGATTCATCGATCTTTCAGGATGTATTGAACATGGTAGATCCGGACAATCGTAATATAATTATTATCGGTCCTTCGGGACCACACCTGTAATGATAATAGTGAATTTAATCTCTAAATGTCAAGCTGAATCGTGATCGGGCATGGTGATACGAATTTACAGACCAGCATTACGGAGATGGTTGCCGGAAATAATGAAGTCCAAGATTTTTTTCAACCTCATTCAGAAGGCCTTCAAACGCCACTTCCGGATCCCCAATTACTACAATGATCCACTTTTGATATGGCTTAATACTCAATAATTGTGCGTCGCGATCGGTGCAGATGAAGTGATCAGATTTATCTGAAAATCCGGAAAATAACGGGTTACTTTGGATCTGCCCTTTCGCGTGGCCATACCACTTTTGGACATCAGCCGGATTGGTATACTGAAAAATCATCAGAATATGATCGGTGTAATTTCCGATCACACCCTCCCGCAAGCCGAAAATATTCTTCCTGTCGAACAGATACTGATTGAACAGCCCAAGATTTCCCTTAACATACGTAATTCCGTGTTTTTCCAGATCCCTGCGCGGCAGATATCGGGTCAGCGTTGGTGGTCCGGTGAGACACGGCAGCCTGTCATCTAAATAATCAGCTATTCCTCTGACGCCTTTTAGAACCTCCTGACTTGTATCCATTCCAATGATGGTAATAAGATAATTATTACTCCAGAAGTTCAGATAGTATGTTGCAAGCATACCCTGGCATCCGAGATCCAGTGAAATTCCCCGTGCCCCGGTCTTAAACGTATACATCCCATAAGCGGCAGTTGTATCCGCCATTTCATATATTTCAAGATTAATCAGGCTGCCTGTCGTCGAACCATAGGTTTGAAATACAGCCGATCGGAAACCATATTCGTGAAATATCTCTGCACCGCCGTCAATCAGCAGGTACAGATCTTTTCCGCTAACATATTCCACCTCTCCCGCGGGTTCCCAGTCGGCAATCACCCCCGGTGCGGGAAGCAGGGAGGATATCGATTGTCCCTGGATCCCGGTAAATAAGCCGGCAGAAAAGATCAGTAGAATATTTTTGAATAGCACATTCATTATATCTCCTCAATCAGCAAAAAGATGTTCATAAGAAGGAATCTTAAGCTTCCACCTCCCTGATATTGAGTTTACTGAGATCCATTTCACCAAGGCCATGGGCATATGCACGCCTGACGGCATGCACTTCTGCCGGTTTCAATCCGAACAGGGTTGCACAATAGGCATCAATGGCAACCCGGTCCCTGCCGGCGATGACTTTTTGTGGTTTTGCTAATTCCCCGGGCCCATGGGGTCCGTTGGTGATCAAAAACTCTGTCGCATCCACGATACATAAATCCGGATAAATCACCGTATTCAGATCCGCAATACACTGCTCAAGATATTCGATATCATCAGAACCAAAGACCCAGTTGCTGCGATGAAATTTCTGGCAGGATTTTGGTGAGTTCAGCCCCATCATATTTTTTAAGGCACCTGAATATTTGTTACCGGAATGTTCTTTCGTTATCGGCAGATCGATCAATATATCATAGTTAAAATATGATTTTAAAATACGGGCTTCCCTGATACCGATCCCTTTCGGAACAGGGACCGGTTCAAATTGCGATTCATCCCTCAGATCGGTAATGACCAGTTCTGCCCCTTCCTGGTCGATGACCTTTTTCATACCGCAATTGACCCAATCCCTCATGGTCAGCCAACCAATACATGCGATCCGGGATGCTCCGGCCTCTTTACACAGTTGAATTGTTGCACGTACGATTTCCGGTTTTGTAAAACTTCCCGGATTACTGCCACTTGGATTCGGTAACAGCGCCACCTTTGCCCCTCGGGTAACATATCTATCAATACCGCCAAGTATCGTGATGACCTGTTTGGTATTTTGAAAATAATCTTTACCTTTAACGATGGCGAGATCAACATTCTCAGAGCCTGAAACCAATCCCGGTATCAGCGGGCTGCCCAGAAAAGTATGGACGCCAATTGCACCGCTCGTCTTGATAAATGATCGGCGGGTAAGTTTATGCCCCATAACGTTCTCCTTGATAAAAGACTGGCACGTTAATGAATTTATCCGGTGTCAATGTGCGTTTGAAAATTGGTTTAATACAGTACGTTTGTTCTGTTTGTTCTGATGGATAGGAATGCATGTTATTACCTTATATTACGCATGCCTTACCGGTAAGTTGCCCCGGGCTAAAATTAACAACCTGCCTTTTCAACCGACAAAAAACCAGACGCCAAACAGTACAAAGGAGATAAGAAAAAGTCTGAATGCCTGCCAGTAGGTAAGTTTTTTCAAACCAAACAGCTCGGGCATTGTGATATTCCAAAGATAATGCAGTACAGCGGGAAGGAAAAAGATAATTGTGACTGTAACAATGATCCAGGGCAAGATGGTGATCATTTCCGTTAACATTATTAATCTCCTCCTTTGATAAATTATTAAATAATTTGACATGAAGGATCGGTTCCAGCCTTACCGGAACTGGCACAAGATCAGATCAAAACACAAAGCGCTATTTACATATTTTGGAGAATATTCCGTATTTATCGGCAGATTAATTAATATTTTCACAAGAATGCAAAACAGATATCTTTTAAAATGCTTCTTCGATATTAAAGTAGATCCCGTCGGTACCTTTTCCACGACCGTAATCTACCCGGACGTTTATTCTTTCCTCCTCATCAAACACAAAACGCAGTCCAAAACCATATGAAATTTTAAACGTTCCAAGTGTAAAATCCCGGACCCGGTCAGCCACATCCCCTGCCGAAATGAATGCGATACCGCCGATCCGCCACCAGAAGATCTTGCGGTATTCAAGCTGGCCCGTAAGATACTGCCGGTCCCGGTACCGTCCTTCGAAATATCCCCGCATGTGCATGGATCCACCGAGCGCGGGCGTATCAAAGAACGGCGGATAGCCAGAGCTCAGTGCCCCATAGATCTGAACGGCCAGAATATGATCATTTTTTGAATAGTATCGTCTGATGTCCAGAATGTACCGGCCGTATTCAAATGAACTACCGAAAACCGGGCTGAAATAGGTAAAGGAAAATTTATAATATCCCCCCCCGGCAGGATAAAAAAGATTATCCCGGCTGTCAAAAAAACTGCCCAATCCAAAACCGGCTGTTCTGCCGCCATCATGCCCCGGGACCGTTTCTGAAACCAGATTCGGATTGTTCTTTTTATCGACCATATCATTATTTGAATAATTATAATTAATACCTGTCTGTACTTCTGAGAAAATGAAATTCTTTTTGTATACTTCAGCATTCAATTTAAAGACATCCATTTCATAACCGGCATTTTCGATCTCCGGTGAATCATTGCCAATCCCATAAAATTTCAGGATCTCCTTACTAAAAACGATATTGACCTTGGCAAAGAATGTATCTTTTCCAGGAAAATACACTTCGGGGGTAATACCAATATAATATTGCTTATTGGATGTATAATAACCAGAAAATACCACTTTGGAAGGCTGAATAAATGTCCGGGTTGTTGTCCGGAAAAAAACGATCCCTCCGGCCCCAAAAGCGATTTCGGTCTCGGGTGAGTAAAAGACAAAAGGATAAGCCAGAAAACCAAACGATTTCAGGTTCAGTGTATCACTTCGCATCACCGGTTTTTCGTCCTGTGCAGACAAACTGCTGTTACACAGGATAATCATTCCGATGACAAGTGAGAAAAATGCACGAAGGCTTTTTAGTCTGAGTGTGGTTTTCATATTTTTAATTACCATGGATCAATAGTTAAAATTACAATTCTTTCGCTCCAGATCAAATATTTTTACTACTGGAAACAATTTAACACTAAACATCCTGTTAAAGGAAAGCCTGAACAAATTGACAGCGGGATGAGAATTGTGGTTTTCCGGTTACCAACCCATTGATCCCGGGCCACCTTTAAACGGCCCGATGATATTCGGTGTAATCCACCCACCATAAAAATTTCCGGGCTGAGGTACCACCGGATCATTGTTTATCTTACAAGAATCCATGAGATGTGCATAAAAAGCAAGATGATCCTTTATTCCAACAAAGGGATATACCGGATCAGGATATTTCCATGCCACCTTGGAAACTGACCTATCGCCGACCCTGATATCATAATAATGGGCTAGACCCTTCCATTCACAATAGGATTTATCTGCCCCGGGCTTCAAAAACTTCATGGCAATTGAGGATTGTGGAATATAATATACCGGCGGGTGACTGGTTTCCAGCACCCGCCAGGCTGAATCAGCATCTGCGATCACCTCACCATTGAATAAGATCCGGATATGCCCCGTGAATGGTTCCAGCCTGGGTGGCCTTGGATAGTCCCAGACCCATTCCTGATTTTTTTTTAATTTTGGCCGCTCTGGTTTTCGAAAAAACAAATTCATCTCTCAAAAGAAATTGATCGAAATACTTCAATTAAAGACCATTTTGAAGTCAAAAATAAAACTAGTTAACTTTAGATTTATTATATTTAAACTGCCAACTCATTCCTCACGCATCGCACATCACACCGGCCAATCGCGTAAGATACGTTCGGTCTCTTCTGAGTGACCGGATTCATCACTGACCATGTCCTCCAGTTGCACAGCCAGGCCTTTGTCACCATATTCTTCCGCTTCTTTGGCCCTTTCGCTGTATCCCATTGTGGCTTTTAATTCCGCCTCCAGCATGGCACGGTTAGTCTCGGCTCTGTCTACCGGTGCAGGTTCCGTTGTCGGTTCACCACCCAGGGCGACGATTTTATTTGCCAGATCCTTATTCAAATTCTTAATTAATTCTGTCTTATCCATTATTGTCTCCCCTAATATCCTCGCATAGTATGAACACAGAAGAATTAAGAATATTCCAAAATAATTAGATATATGCGGATGGCAGACCACTTTTGCATTACCTGTAATGTTATTTTATGGCGGGAGATGCCTGCTCGTCAGGATTTAATAAAGTGCCGTTATACCTTTATCTATTCTTTCGGGCTTCACGAAACGATCTGATGCCAAGGATCAGATACCAGCCGCATGCCAGAGCCATTATTGTCTGCGCTATTGCAGCACCGGGTCTTTTGATTTCTTCGCCCAGCAGCAGGCTGATAAATTTTGGAATGCCCATTACCGAACCCAGGAATCCAAGCAGTGTAATCAATAAAATGATGTGCATAATATGGCGATACATACTTTCAGACCAGGAAATCCACCCGAGAATAAGTACCGGCAATCCAAAAAAAGCCGGTATAAGAGCCGTGATGCTCTCTCCTTTAGAAAAAACATATGATAAGATTCCTAGTAATATTAAACCACTGCCGAGATATAATGCATTTTTTTTCATTTGGCATTTCCTTTATCTATTATATACATTTTTCTGAACACTTCTAGTCCTCTCTGCCGGCCGCCTTCTCGATTTTATAAAGTAAGGCCCGTTTCAGTTTATCACGCTCAATTTTGGCCAGCCGAATATTCATCGGAGTTACTTCCACCAGCTCATCTTCAGCGATAAATTCGATTGATTGGTCGAGCGATAACATACGTGGGGGACGAAGGGTGACGGTCGCATCCGCCGTTGAACTGCGCATGTTGGTCAGTTTTTTTTCTTTGGTGATGTTCACATCCAGGTCCCCTTCACGATTCCGCTCTCCAACAATCATGCCCTCATAAACAGGCGTGGTAACCTCTAAAAAGAGTTCACCCCGATCTACCATTCCAAAACTTGCATAGGGTGTCACCTTTCCTGCCCGGTCAGCTACCAGGGCTCCGGTGGTGCGCTGAGGTATCGAACCAAACCACGGTTCATAGCCATGGAAAATTGAATTCATAATACCGGCACCTTTGGTATCGGTCAGAAAATGACTGCGGAAACCGATCAGACCGCGGGATGGTATTAAAAATTCCATGTTTACCCGTCCGTGGCCATGATTGATCAGATTCATCATTCTGCCTTTGCGGACCGAAAGTTTCTCGGTTATACTTCCGACAAACTCTTCCGGCAGATCGATATAAACGTGTTCAACCGGTTCACACAACCTGGCATCGATCTCTTTTGTGATCACTTTTGGCTTCGACACCATAAACTCATACCCCTCCCGACGCATGGTTTCGATCAGGATAGCCATCTGCAATTCCCCCCGTCCGCAGACCTCGAAAGCATCGGCCCGCCCGGTAGGCTTGATCACGATGGCGACATTGCCCAGAATTTCGCGTTCCAGCCTTTCCCGCAGATGTCGTGAGGTCAGATACTTGCCCTCCTTGCCGGCAAAAGGGCTCGAATTGACATAGAAGATCATCGAGATGGTTGGCTCGTCAACCCGGATACGTGGCAAAGGTTGCGGATTATCCAGTGCAGATATCGTATCCCCAATTTTCACGCCATCCACGCCGGCCAGCGCAATGATATCGCCGGCCAGGACAATATCCACCTGTGTGCGTGAAAGATTCTGAAACGTGTAAAGTGCAGAAAATTTTATACCGCGTGTGACTTTCGTTTCACCGCACAGACTGTAGGATTTATTCATCTCAAGTGTTCCGTTGGATAAACGGCCCACGGCGATCTGGCCAACATATGGATCATAGTCCAGGTTGGTAACCAGGAATTGCGGAACCGCATCATCCTGCGATTCGGGGCCGGGTATCCGGTTGACAATCGCATCAAACAACGGCTGCAGATTTGTGGAATCATCTTCCGGATCGGTGTGGGCAATCCCTTTTTTGGCATTGGTATAGAGTACGGGAAAATCGATCTGATCTTCGGAAGCGTCAAGGTCGATGAACAGATCATAGACCTCGTTGACCACCTCACTGATGCGGGCATCGGGGCGGTCGATCTTATTGATCACCAGGATGATCGGCAGTTTCTTTGCCAGCGCCTTTTTAACGACAAATCGTGTCTGCGGAAGGGGTCCTTCGCTTGAGTCCACGAGCAGCAGCGCGCCGTCTACCAGGTTGAGGCTGCGTTCAACCTCGCCACCAAAATCCGCATGCCCCGGTGTATCGACAATGTTAATTTTTGTTTTATTATACAGGACCGCGGTGTTCTTTGCCATGATGGTGATACCCCGTTCCCGTTCCAGATCCATGGAATCCATCACCCGGTCTTCTACTGATTGGTTGTCCCTGAAGATCCCGCTCTGCTTCAACATACCATCTAGCAGGGTCGTTTTTCCGTGATCTACATGGGCAATGATCGCTATATTTCGAATATTTTCTTTACGCATAAATGTCGGTTTTCTCCGTTTTGAATAAAAGGGCAGAATCTAATCAAATCCTGCCAAAAAACATAATTTATCACAAATATCTTATGATCAGACTAAAACTAATGCTAAAATTCAAATATGATCACCTCGTGGTTCGCCCGGGATATCGTATACAGTTGTCCCGGTTTCTTCCGGTCCCAGGCGATCCCCTGTCCGTGGAAATCTGCCGGAATGATTTCTTCCAGGACAAGTGCTGACCCGGCAGATGGGAGACGGACAGCATACAACTCGCCCCGGTCATGGCCGGTCAGATAAAGACGGCCATCCGGCCCCCACGACCCTCCCGAGTTACTCATGCCCTCCAACCGTTCGAGAATTTCGGGAGGATATACCCATGCTTCCAGTGCTTGCCAGTTTTCGTCGAATTTGACCAGCGTGGAATAGGTATTATCCGTATGGGTTTTGTCGGACAATTTGTTGTAGTGGGCAAATGCCGCCCACCAAAATCCATTATACCGGTCCAACCAGGTACAGGATCCCCGGTCGATCCCAAAACTGTGCGTACCAATGTGTTTCAGGCTGTCTGTATCCCAGATCTCAATTGAACTGGTCATGGGGACCCCGGGATAGTTTGAATGTGCACAAAACAGTTTGCCATTCCATATCATACCACTGTCGAGATGAATGATGGATCCATCTTCACTATCTTCCCAGGTGACGACTAACCGGCCTGTTTTTTTGTCGTATTTACCGATCCGGCGGTCGGCGATGGCATAGAAATGATGTTCATCAACCGCGACCCCCTGATGGGCCTCTTCAGCATCAAACCGTGCGACTTCACGAAAGGCCGGCTGCCCCTGAGTCATCTGAAATGGTTTCGCTAAAAACGGTAAAAGCATGAGTGCTAAATATACTGGAATCATTATTTTAACCCGCTGTTTTTTTAGTATAGATGATTTGCTTCAATTTCCGTTGGACATCCGTAAAGCATTTTATGAAAGCCACGGCATTTATGCTATCGTTAATTTACCAAGAATAGCATACTTTCGCTCAAGTTTAGTAGAAGAAGTGCATATTAATTCATGTAATACTTTAGTATTTAATGCGGTAAATTATTATTTATTATCAGATCAGCCGGTTATCCCGTCAAAGATAATCTTTGCTATGAATGGAATTATTTATAAATTTCAGATAAATCAAATGGAAAGGATCAAAAGATGCTTGATCTGCGAAAACTGCTTCTGATGATTCAGGAACAAAAAGGGATGAAGGCCAATATGAGCCTTGAATTTGACTGTGAGATCGAGACCGACGATCCGAAACCGCTGATAAAAGTGATCAACTACGTGATCAACTATCTGACCGGCCTTACCGATCAACCCCTTGAGATATCGCTCAATCCCCACCGGTCCGGCTATATGATGGGATTTGCCGTATTTACTGAAAAGACCGATCTGCCTCCGCTGAGTGAGCAGGTCACTGAGGCACTGCAGACCTATAACGCCTCGATCGAACAGACAGGTGAACCTGGTAAATTTGTCCGGATCATCATCACTTTTACCTGACATCAGAAATTTGATGCCTGTTTTCTTTTATGATTCGTTATTCGCGGTCTTAAATTTGAGGTTTTCTGTATACCGCATATAAAAAATCACTCTCGATCAGTTTCTTTTCAAGCAAAGATTCTTCCTCAGCAAGGACCATCTCAATGAGTGTTCTGGTCTCAGCATCGTCATTCAGAAAATTGTGGGCAATTTTGCCAAAAACCAGCTGGGTTATGGCGCCTCCAAGAGGTTTGAATTCCACCCGTTCAAAATATTTATCCAGTAATGGGATGATCCGGTCCGACTCGACCGCTTCAGATGGATCGGAAAAATACATTCGCAGCAGGCCTGGCCGCCATGCCCGGTTAAGATAAAATCCGTTTTTCCGCTTACGATATGTTCGCGGTATCATTTTGATCATTTTACTGGCACCGGCAAGCTGGGTATCGGTCCACTGCCATTTCCGCGGTCCCACAAATTCATTCACATAAAACAAACCGCCGGGTTTAAGAACCTCAGCGATCTTTGAGATCGATTGTTCAAGGGGCGAAAAATGGTGCAGACTGGCGATGGCAAGAGCCAGGTCATATTTATTATCTTCAACCTTGGTATTAAATATATCCCTGACTTCAAATTTCAATATATCATCCAGTTTGGCTTCGGCTGCCCGCCTTTTTGCCATTTGAATCCGCTGATCCGACAGATCGAAAGCATCCAGTCTGGCGATCATACCGGTCTTTGCCCACTCCAGCTCATGTGTACCTTCACCGCACCCGACACTCAGAGCGGTAACCGAATCCCTGCCGGATAAATATTTTTTGGTAAAATAGACTACCGGACTTTCATTTTCATCACCGGAAATTTTTTTATTGGTATGCCGGACCAATTTTCCCGGCCATATACGCATTTCTGCTTTGTCCCCCCACGCAGCCGAAACTCTTTCCGTTTTACTGATCTTTAATCTTCGCAGGAGCCATCCCGGCCCACGACCGATCATTTCCTGCAGGACTTCAAGCAGATCATAGGGATTGATAATATTCAATGTTCGATTTCTTCCGTATCAGTTTCGGTCAAAATGTATTCGGGCTCCGGGACACTTCAAACGACATGATAATTATTGATCATCGGTTTTCTCAACAATTAGCAGGAAATTAATTCGATGGATCCAAAAAAACCATATGGAAACATTAGGAATAATTGAAACTACCTCTCCGCTTAATGAGTTTAAAAACCGTTCCAGATTCTCCTGATCTCTCGCCATATTGATCTCGAAACGATGGGTTTTATACATGCTCCGCCTCCCGAAAAGGTTAAATGATCAAGAATATATATCATCTCTACAATTATGTTATATATACGATTCGGGTATTAAAGTGTTACAGATAAATATAGTCAGAAAAGGAGAATCAATTGCCTTCGGTTATTTTCTATCTTTAAGATTTGGTCTTTACTATTCTTCTCTTCTCCAGGCACGGTTCTTTAAGCGGGTTTTGGAAGATCTGCTTTTGCGGCGCTCTTTCTGTGCCAGCATGAGCAGATAAACAACGATTACAGCAAGGATAGCAATGATAATCGAAGTCGACAAGTTAAACCCCGTGGATTTATGCTTAAAAATAGTGGAGACGCCGGGAATCGAACCCGGGTCCGGACAGGCACTTTTACAGACCTCTACTTCCATAGTCGTCAATTAAATTTAGCAGATCAGCAGGTTTGACAACCTACCAACTAATCTGCGATCCGGAGAGTAACGCACAGCCGTATTCCGGCACTACTACT